>ENA-OQIW01000039-OQIW01000039.1-human-gut-metagenome-genome-assembly--contig:-NODE-39-length-30452-cov-1.752251_pt1 | contig 30452 bp, 39 predicted proteins | sample MGYA00242586_ERZ504751 | MGnify/ENA primary metagenome ERZ504751 (study PRJEB26092, sample SAMD00036349) | human gut metagenome | host: Homo sapiens | study: EMG produced TPA metagenomics assembly of...
CGAACCTGACGCGCCCAACCACGTCCACCGTCGTCACGCTCATGCCGGCACCCCTCGGCGGGAGTCTTGCAGACGTGCGCGCAGCATGGCACGCGCGGCACGGGAACGTCGAGCATCATCGACAGGTAGAAGTCGTGGCTGCCGTCCGACGGGCAGGCCGCCAACAGGCCCGAAACGGACCCATGGGGCGGGAAGCCGCCATGACGCCCGGCACGCTCAAGCGTTTCATGCGCTCTCATGGCTCTCCTCACTCACGGAACCGGCCGACTCCTCACGCCAACGGGCCTCAAGCATGTCGCGGCGCGTGGCCGCGCGGCACAGGGCGAACGTCAGCAGATAGGACGCGGCGAAAACGAAAACGACGGCGATCACGAGTATGAGGTGCATCATCGGCCCGCCCCCATTGATCGCGCGAGGGAGGCCAGCAGACGGACCACGAGAAGCACGATGCCGACGGCCAGACGCAGGAACGGCAACAGCAGACCGAAACAGGCCACCGCAAGCACCACGAACAGCAGGATCACCAATTCCACCACTCATCACCCCCGCTCACCGAAGGATGCCTGAGCATCGAGAACGCCGCGTCATCGCCGCTGAGGGCCTCCACGTCGCGCATCAACGCGTCGATCTCGTCGGACACCATGCCCGCACCGGCCTCGTAGCCGCGATTGAACACGCAATCCGACGGACCGCCATGGATCAGGCCACGGTTCACCGTCCGCGCGGGCGACGAAGCGTTCCGCACGTCACGAAGCGCGTCACGCCGGCCGATCAGATAGGCGACCGCCATGACCTCCCTCACGGTCATCGACGCATCCACGGACAGGGACAACAGGGACATATAGTCCCGGAAATTCGAGCGCTCCTCGTTATCGAGGGAACGCGCGCCAACGGTCATGGTCATTGCCTCACCTCCGCATGAAGGGACCAGAAAGCGAAATCCCAGGCATCACGCGAGTTACGGTCGCACCAGCAACCCACACAAGCCAGGCCGCAGGCCACCGGCACCAAAGCGAATCCCGGCAGAAGCAGATTCCTCGCGGCAAGCAGAATCGCCAGAAAAACCACGCACGACAACGCGGCCAGCATCCAAGCGGCAAGACCCGCCAGCTCGTAGCGCCGGGCAGAACGCCGCCAATACAGGGATTCGGAAAATGTAGACGCCATGCACCGCGAACCATTCACGGGGGCGTTACCATCAAAATCAGAAGTCGGCACAGCGACTTCGGTTACACTAGACATTTGTGCAGCCTCCATAATCTAAAAGGCAATGCGAACGATTCACTGTCGCCAAACACCGGATCGTCCGACATTGGATGTGTTGCATACGCCCGGTTTCGATGCTCCAAATCGAGACTGGGCTTTTCCTTTATCAGACAGACACCTCCTCGTGATCACGATCGTGATCACGAACAGATTCAGCAAACTTGGCTTCATAGGGAACCAAGTCCTGCACAAAATCAGCGCTCAACCCCCATGCGTCCCGCAGAATCAGACAGTCACGACGCTGCCACTCCGTCTTGCGATTCAGTTTCTGAGTGACACTCGCGCGAGATAGCCCCAACAGCGCAGCAATCTCCGTCGCCGGCACGCCCGCCTCCTTCGACCATCGCTTCATGTTCGACTCAGACATCATCTAGCCTTTCTATCGTTTAATAGAGTTTCTAACACAGACACTACCTGTTAGTTTTTCTAAATGCAAATCGGCGTGTTATCATATTGTTAGAAAAATAAACTGACGTTAGAAAGAGATTGTCATGAAGGTTTCCCCGACGACAACCACGACTCGGCAAGAACGAATGGAAGAGGTCGTCCGCTACAACATTCGTCGATATATGAGGCTTGCCGGCAAAAGCCAAGCGGACATCGCAACACTTTGGGGAGTCACCAGGGGCGCAGTCTCTCAACGGCTCAACGGATACAGCGTGCTTAAATTCACCGAGGTCGCCCTAGCGGCCGCCGAGTTGGGAGTCTCAATTTCCGACTTGATGGACGACAAGTACCTCCTCCAAGACGAAGACTTCACTAGCCGTCTGGATGAAGCGGATAACAAGAAAGCCACCGGCAACACGCCGATGGCTTCCAATGAGCTCCTGCGGCTGGGCTTGAACCAGCGACCGTCCGATTAGAAGCTGTCTGCTCTGATTCCACTGAGCTACGGAAGCGGATGGTGGATGGCCGGGTGGTTCAAGAAAAAGCGACAACCCTTTTCCAAAGGAGTAATTTCGCATTGGTTATCTGTTTTCAAACCGGCCATCCAAGATTATTTGGAGTCGTTTTTTTCTTCCACTGTCCGACTCCAAGGCAGCTGGAACATGCCGTACCTGTCAATGAAAGAAGAAAGAAACTAGGCACGCCAATCGGAAGAATATCCGTTGAAATCTTTTCAAAGCGAGTGCGAAAAGGTTCCAACGGATAGTGCCCCATGAGGGAGTTGAACCCTCACTCCGTCAGGAATCCGGGTTTGAGCCGGATGCGTCTACCAGTTCCGCCAACGGGGCGATGGTTCCGGTCGAACAGCCGAAGAGAATAGGAAATCCTTCAAACGACGATCGGAACCGGGTGGAACGGTATCATTCGGCTTGACGAATCCGTGAGTGAGTAAGGAGCCAAACAATACCGTCCTGGCACGTCGGGTGAGTCTCGACCTCACACCCACCGGTTTTGGAGACCGGTACTCTGCCGTTAAGCTACCGACGCATGTGGAGCAGGAAGCCGAAGATAGGCAGCGGAATAGCTTCCTGCTCCGAGTGCCCTCGGCGGGGTTCGAACCCGCAACCTCCGGTTCCGTAGACCAACGCTCTGAATCCGATTGAGCTACGAGGCGATGGCACATTTCGTTCCTTTAACGACGTACGCCTGTGCCGGGCTGTGTTCGGCATGGTGCTCATTGATGTCGCTCCGGGTACCATTGCTGCAAGAAGAGCGTCCTCCCCATTCACCCCGAGAGGCGGATGGAGGGAAGCGGGAGGATGGATTGGTTTTTACCATCAACATCGAGGACAAACGAGATCATCTGAGATCCCCTCTGGACGTGCCGCATGTTCGGTCGCAAACCACCCTGCCGGGCCATGCTCGCCTTGGCGCCCCGTTTCCGATACGCCTGTTCAGCCACTCCCATTAAACGACTCATTGATCAGATGAACCGTTTCGTGCCTCCATCTGGAATCGAACCAGCATCCACGGTGCTTCAGACCGTTGCTCTACCGTTTAAGCCACAGAGGCGTATGCCGTCTCGTCGCGGGGACGTCGCAACTCGTCTCCCGATTCGACGGCATTTACATCGTCCTTTCGCTAGTCGCCATGGCGTTGCGATTTCCACGGCTTTCGCTACTTGGATGATGGTGTTTTACGCGCGTTCCACGCGGATGTTTTGATTTATGTGCTCTCCCAGACGGCATCCCGTCCGGCGCATCGGGAATCTCACCCGATTACCCGCGGATCCATCGGACCGCAGAGGCTGCCCCCGTCGGGATTCGAACCCACAACCCAAGGTTTAAAAAACCCTTGCTCTACCGTTTAAGCTACAGAGGCGCCGTACGACGGACTGTTATGGGATCTGGGTTATAGGCCCTTCCCCGGTCCGTCGCACTAGTGTGTTTCCTTCCCCTGTTTCGCGCGCGGCCGGAAGAAGAAGCTGCCGCAGCCTATCCGATAATAGATTGATGCGCTTATGCTCGGCGATGTACCAAGCATCGTGCCCCGACGGAATTACGATATCCGGACCCAGTGCTTAAAAGGCACCTGCTCTTCCTCTGAGCTACCGGGGCGATGGCATGTTCCCGTCCTTGACGATGCGTGCCCATGCCGAGGCTGTTCGTCCATGTTTTCTCCGGAAGCGTCCACATGGAAAGGACGGTTACAAGTCCCATTGTTGGATCAGATCCATTGTTTTGGTTTTCCGGATAGAGCGGATGACGGGGTTCGAACCCGCGGTCTCCTGCTTGGGAAGCAGGCGTGCTACCACTGCACCACATCCGCATTGCCGTGCTTTTTTCGGATACGTCGCACGGCGGTGACGTGTTGTCCGCCAGCCGAAAGAGGGATGGCTGGCTTCCGAGTGACGTCCGGGGCTTGCACGCCGGATGGGGCTTGGATGCCTGCGTTCGCCAACGCTCTTCGACCCTTCTTGCCAGTGGTCACGGATGTGTTGATTCCGCCGGCCGGCGCTGCCGGTCGTACTGCCCGGGCATCCTCCCGCCCGGGTGAGATCCATGGGAAGCGATATTCCCATGCGAGTCGGATTGACAGGATTCGAACCTGCGACCCCATGCTCCCAAAGCACGTGCGCTACCAAACTGCGCCACAATCCGATATTTTTGACAGGACTCCGTGGCTTACCAGCTACGTACGTGCCCTATTAAACGCGATTTCCTCAGATTCTGGCACCGTCTTAAGCAGTACCACGATGCTTTCATCTTGATTCTTTCGCGTGTTTAGACTGTCTCCACCGGTTTTCCTAACCTCCTGCGAAACCTCCCCTTCCAAGCGTGCGACCTAGGATTTGCACGCTCTTCCAGTTTTTCTTCACAGTCCTCGACTCTCCGGTTGTAAGACCTGTCAAAAACGTGGCTCCGGGTGGATTCGAACCACCAACCATGCATGCTCCGCCGTTTGAGCTACGAAGCCGACCGGAACGCGTCGTCTCATGACTGCGTATCATTCCGGCTTTTACCGTTCGCTGTCAGTCTAATGAGACTGGCCTGACAGCGGATAAAATCCGTTTGTTGTTTAGATACTGTGTGCAAACGAAAAACCACAGCACGGCCTTGAAGGCGCCGCTACCTGTTAATCCGCCTGTTTGCAACCAGGCGGATAGTGGTGGCGGGAGGACTCGAACCTCCGGTGTTTCCTTGTCGCAGATTTACAGTCTGCTGCCGTCGCCGCTGGGCCACGCCACCGGTGCATCGCTTCTGTCGTCCGTCACGGTGCGATGCGTACCGTGCCCGATTCATCTGTCCCCGCAGACCGTGAGTCTGCACAAGCTCATGGGAGATGGATCAGGGTCGTGGAGCTGCGAGAATCGAACTCGGGTCTGGCCTGCTGTCAGCCTTTGCTTGCTGTCACGTGCGTAGGGGTTTATCCCCACTTGCGTGGGGGAAGATCATCCGTGGACGGGTGCGTTCGGCGAACCCGCACGGCTTGTAGACGATGTTCATGTACTGGTCGGGCGAATCCATCGTCCGACTGTCCGACCAGTCCGATTCAAAGTTTTCCGGCTTTGACCCGTTAATCGGCAATGGATCAAAGTCGGGTTTCACGCTACGAGGGTGAAACGGGAAGAAGAAACGGTGTTGGCGTCTATTCTTGTGGCAAGGTTGATGACGGTTGTCCTTGCCGGCCTCCGGCACGTAGCAAATGGTTTCCGGCAGGCTATCGAAAGCCTGTCAGCCCCATTGACTTCCTCCCGGTGCTTTAGCACCGGGATTCCCAGCGCGGAACGCGCAAGCGTTCCGCCTGTAGGGTTCGCACTTCCCTGACGGCTGCTGCGCTTGGCCGAAGCCAAGCGCAGTCTTATACCGTCTCCATGCGCGTTTAACGACTCGGCAAGCCCTGCCGCGTCGAGAATGTTCAGGGCCGCATTGTAGTCGCGGTACATCCGAAACCAGAACCGGCCGAACTGAACAGGTGATATGGGTTGAACGGCGTGAACTTCAGCCGTTCAACCCATGTCTTTACTGCTGCCACCTTGCAAGGGTGGCGTATGGTCCAAGGTCTTGTCCTCACGCCATGCGGGCTAGAGTTGCCTTGGACAAGAATGTTTTTTTGGTGTCTCTCTTCGGTTTTCAAGCGTCCGCATCACGTGCGTGGTGTAGTGGTTAGCTTCCTACGCAGGATGCTTCGCGACTGCCCCGGTCTTGCTCCGGGATGATCCGCTTTTGTCGGATTGCAGTCTTGAGAGAAGTTGAAGAAATGATCCGATTTGATGGATCCTTGAACCTCTTTCATTTCTATGTGGACACATTCAGTATAACAAGTATTTTGATGCTGTCAAAAAGAGAAACCCTATAAACAAGCCAAAATATTGAAATATCAACGGTTAATAACAAAAAAATATGTTTGATATACGGCGTGTCGCACCGGGAAAAACCCGGACAAGCACCACCAAACATCGTTTTTTCGTATTCCGCTGAATGCCGGTACCATAGAGAACCATGACCAACAACAGTCCGGACAACACGAAACCAGCTACCCATTCAACCGACCTCGTGCTCGACCGGGTAGCCACGATCTCAGACATCGAAAACCGTTTGCCGGACAGTAAGGAAATCTGGTACGGGCACAGCATCCTCACCAGTACCCTTTTCCCCGCCACTCCCCCGGCGGAAGGCACCGACTTCGTCAGCAAAGACAACAGCACCGTCGAATACATCCTTGAAGCCGGTATCGATAGTCTCACCAGGTCAAGGGACTTCCCCTATGGGAAATACCCTCGACTGTTGATGGCGTGGATGGCAAAGCAGATTCGCTCTGCGGGAACGAGGAAAACCCCGACCGTTGACCCGTCGCAGCACACCATCACGATTCCCAGCATGTACCAGTTGTCCGAAGAGCTCGGCATACCCCGTGGAGGACAGTCATCGAAACGTTTGCAGGAACAGTTGCGCCGTCTCCTGTACTGTCATATCAGCATCAGGCAGAAAACCGGGTTTGCGGGCAACCGGGATCGGTTCGATTCCGTGAACATGCAGATGGTGAAGGCCGTCAGCTTCCTGAACGACAACAATAATCAGGATTTCAGCGGCGCCAAGTTCATCCTCACCGATGAAGTGTGGGACAGGCTCGCCCAGGAGTCGGCACCATTCGACACCCGTGCCACCAACTACCTGCTGTCCGGCAAATCCGTTCTCCCCTACGACGTGTACGTGTGGCTGACCGGAACATTCCGCAACCTGCGTCACGACCTCACATTGGATTGGGATTGGCTGCACGGACGTTTCGGCGACAGCATCAAGGAACGCCGCGTGTTCAAAGCCAAGTTCCGTGAAGCATTGAAGAAGATTCACGACGTATATCCCGCCGCGAACGTGGAAACCAACAGGGAAGGGATTGTTCTGCATCCATCCCCCACCTCAGTACCGCCCAAGGCGGAACGACGGGCATTGGACGAGGGCCGTGGCGACTGACAGCGATAGGCCACTATCACGTTTCCTCAAGTCGACTCGGTCGCCATCGTTTTTTTGCGTGAGGCAACAACACGTGGCATATCGGTGCATTCTGCCGTTTTCTTCGGGACGGGTTAGCGGAGCATGTAGTGGCCTATCGATGCATTTTTGGTTGCGTGTTGGATTTTTCCGGATTCAAGAACGGCTGGCGGCCTCCCTTTCTGCGGTCGTGGCCTATCGGTGCAATCCCGCCGATTCGTTGATGAGATTTTTTAGCCCGCAAACCCGGTATTTCAATGCCGGGTTAGGGCGTACCGAAGTTTACATATGGTAGTAAATATGCTACGATTATTCCCATGAGCGCAAGCGATGAACGGTTCACACATGGTAGGACTTCGGTATACAATCTGAACTACCACATCATCTGGTGTACGAAATACCGCCGCAAGGTGCTCAAGAACGGAATCGACTCGGATTTGAAGACGATTCTCAGGGAGATAGCCGACGAGCACGGCTACCGCATTCCCCATATGGAGGTCGGATTGGACGACCACATCCACCTGTTCGTGTCAGCGCCGCCGAAAATCAGCGTGAGCAGCATCGTCAAACAATTGAAGGGCACATCCAGTCTACGACTGTTCGCCATGCACCCCGAACTGAAAAGCCAGTACTGGAAACGCAAGGGCGAACGGAGCCTGTGGTCGCCCAGTTATTTCGTGGAAAGCATCGGCGCGGTCAACGAGCGGGCGGTGGCCAAATACATCGACGGCCAACGGTCGAAGGAGCGTGAATCGAAATGACCATGCGCAAGGTGGCGCAGCGCATACCGTTCACGCCGTCCAAGACCCAAGCCTCATTGTTGGAACGATGCTTCGGCGACAGGCGTTTCGTCTACAACCGGCAGGTCGAGGCGTTCAACACGTACGACAAGGAAACGAACCCGAAACCCGAGTATCCGAATGTGTCCGGCATGAAGAACGCGAACGGATGGCTCAGGGACAGTCCAATCCCGTCGAACGCGTTGAGCAACGCCATCATGGACTTCCGTAAGGCGCAATCCGCGTACTTCCGCAAAGCCCAGTATGGGAAGCATCGTCCCCGTTTCGCCTCACGGAACGACAGCATCCAATCGTTCCGCAACACCATGCCGATACGCCGTATGGACGGCAACCGGTACCCGTTGTCCAGAAAGCTTGGCTCGGTGCGCATCCGCAAACGAGACCGGCTCCGATATCCAATCGAGAACCTGTCCAGCTGGACGGTGAAACGTGAGAACCGGACGTACTATCTCGTGCTCCTGTTCAACGTGGACATCCAGCCGAAGATGCGGGCCGAAGGCCGTATCGGCATCGACTTGGGCGTCAAGAATCTCCTCACATTGTCCACCGGCGAGAAAATCGACTATCCGAACCGCTGCGCCGATTGGAGGAGGACGTCAGATGGGAGCAGCGCAAACTGTCCCGTCGAACGAAAGGGTCGAACAACCACCGCAAGCAGAGGGCGATCGTAGCCAAGGCGTACGCCAAGCTCCGCCACTACCGCGACAACTTCCAGCACCAACTGTCCCACAGGCTGATAGAAGAGAACCAATTCATCGGCATGGAGACCCTGATGGTGCGGAACATGACGCGGAAGGCACGCAAAAGGCTGGACGCGGACGGCAAGCCCATGCGCAACGGCCAGTCGCGCAAACGCGCGATGAACCGTTCCATACTCCGCGACGGGTGGAGCGGCCTCGTGGCCAAGCTCTCCTACAAGGCGGAATGGTATGGTCGCACCCTCGTCCAAGTGGACAGGTTCTACCCGAGTTCCAAACTCTGCCATGACTGCGGGCACAAGTACAAGGGATTGCGACTGTCCGAACGCGAATGGGTGTGCGAACGGTGCGGAATCCCGCACGACAGGGACGTGAACGCCGCGTTGAACATTCGCGACGAGGCATTGCGACTCAGCCAAGAACAAGCATAACAAAAGAAGAGGAACCGGCCGACAACCGGGGATAGCCCGCTAAAAATGGGAAGCCTCTGGATTCAGACGTATCGCCTGAATCCAAGCAAGCCCAGTTCGCAGGAATCCCGTGGTTTCAACCACGGGAGTGTCAAGGCCTATCGGTGCTGTTTTCTTGTCTCTGCTGATGGACTATCGGTGTAAAGCCTCCCGAGCGGAACCTTGAATAGCGGGTTCTGCAGCTCCCGACCCCCCCTATAAAAGGCTTCGTATTCCATAGCTTCGAGGAAAATAGTGGCCTATCGGCGCAAAACACACTATCCCCAGTCCCAACGCATTGTTCTCCACCAGTTTCGGCCTTGTATACTGGCCCTATCCGACACTGTTGTGGATAGTGCCTATCGGTGTAGCCAGTAGTGGCTTATCGGTGTAATCAGCCTTGGCAACAACCTTACGGCGTGGAGTATCCCTGCAATGATAGTGGACTATCGCTGCTGTTTTAGTGCCTATCGGCGTCGTTTCCGTGGAATATCACTGCCGAACCCGTGGACTATCGGTGTAACGAACCTGCTCAAACCGCTTCTCCTATAAGGGCTGACGGGCAGTGCTTATAGTCATACTACATACTGAACATACTCTTTTATAGCAGGAAGATCGAGAACGAACGATAGTGGCCTATCGGTGAATACATTTACGCTGATAGGCCACTACCTTGATCCCGGTGTTCCGTTCGAAACATACGGTTCTCGTGTTTCTGGGATCCCACCGGACAAAGGAAAACCTTGGACGAGGCCGTGGCCTATCGCTGTATTTTTTTGTGGATTGCCGCTCCTCTTCTACGACGATCCGCCTGTTTTTTTGAGTGTTGGCTAATCGGTTTGTTTATTGGCTTCTTCGACCATCCGAATGCGTTCTCCGATCCATCGCATGACCGGTACGGCCATGCTGTTGCCTAACGCCTTGTATCGGGCGCCGTCTGGCGCGTGTTCCTTGTTGCGGTATGGGATATCGGTGTAATCGTCAGGGAATCCTTGCAAGCGTTCGCATTCTCATGGGGTCAGGCGGCGGACGGTGAGACCTCCCTCCTCATTGTCGCCTGTTATCAGCGTTTGGGTGTTATGAGTGGACAATGTGGCGCTCATAACGTGCTGAATCAGCGCGCCTTTCCCGCCACCGGGTTTCCCACCGCGAATCTGCAACGTGACCGGTTTCATTTCCTCGGACTCATCGACTGGGTATATGAGCGGCGGATCCTTCTTAGCGTGCGAGGTCAACGTGGGAGCGAGATTTTCGCCTTCCATCGCGTTCGTCTGTCCGTCGGCCCGGCAGATGTACGTCTGCTGTTTGATGCCAGGCTGCGCGGCCAATGCGCCTGCGACTTCCAGTTCACGAACCTCGTCACGCTGATTTGAAGCGAATGCTACAACCGGATTATGGTCGGTTTTTAACGTAGGGCTTATTTCACTTATCCCTAGACTCCGGCCTTCGCACCTTGGTTATACAGGAACGCGAGCGGCTGCACCTGCACCAATGGGACCTGGTTACCTCCGGTTCCCGGCCCGTGCGGTCAATGTCTGGCTGACATCATCATGCGCGTACCGAAGTCTGGCATCGGTCGGATTGAAATCCAAGGCGGCTATGGCGGTGCTGTTCGTCCGATCCAACGTGTTCATCACGTCATCCTGTTTAACGAGTTTCCCATTACTGCCGGTTTGCGCCGTCTGACATAGAAAAACGCTTTCCTGATTTTGCCCTGACTTTTCTCTCGTGGACAACGTCGGATACACGCCGGAAGTCGGATAAACCCTCCGACTCTGGGTTTCACCGGGAGTCAAGCAGCCAGAATCATGATCTGCTTCTCCAACGCATCCCTGAGCCTCTTCGGCAAGGGCTTGCCTCTTCTGTCGGCTCGACTGATGATCCCACGACAGGCTTTCGCGCTCAAAAAGTACTTCCGCGCAACGCATGGTTCCAAGACTTCCAACAAGGAACACACGTTCGCGTCTTTGGGCCACACCGAAAAACTGCGCATCCAATACTCGCCATGCCAGACCATACCCGAGCGCATCCATCTCTGACAGGACGCTGGCGATAAGCCTCCCCCCGCTCGCTTGTGAACGCTCCTGGGACGTTCTCCCAGACAAACCAACGTGGACGGAGTTCACGTACCGCTCGAATGTACTCGAACATGAGTCCGGAAGCTCCCGCGAGTCCTTCACGCTTTCCTGCGACGCTGAAGGACTGGCAGTTGTGAACGGCAATTCCGGCTGCCACATAGCTGTGGTCATCTTCAACCTCCAAGTTGTATACGAGGACATTGGAACGTCCGACAGTTTTCTCATTCACACGACCCCAATATCCGTCATCATCGAAGTCGTCTGAATCAATAGGGGAAGTGTTGAACTTTATCCGGTAGGTTCCCGTGCTGTGAATCGATGGATTCTCTTCATAGAGAATGCTTGAACGGTAGCCTGCTCCTGCGGCGAGAATTTTCATTCCAACAAGGAGTTGCATTCCTGAGCATGGTTGAGCGTAACGGACTGAATCCATTCGTTGGAAGTAACCTTCCAATAGGGAGATTCGCAGGTTTTCGGACAGTCCATATACATGAGGGGATATGTTTCTCTTTTCCTCCGAATTGCTTCATCACCCAACGATTGATGCTTTGACTATCAAACCGGAAGGCAGGCAAGGAACTTGATTGTCCCAAACTAAGCCAAGTACCGATTAATCGAAGGAACGGCTCCGTCAACGATACTCCATCAGGAAGCGCGGGGACGGGCAGTGGTTCTGTAGCGGCGTTCATATTCAGCCATTGTCGGCCAACCATGTCAGTCGCGGGAATCCACTCCTGCTTATATTCATAGCCATATCCGCTTTCACGATGCACTCTGGTTCTCGCATAGAAGGATGGTTCGGGGTGCATTCCAAAGAGGAGACACCGTTTCCCCTTAGAACGATCGTGTCAGCGATTTTGGAACCGGTGGCCGTGACGCGACGCCATCGGTTCCGATGGGTGAGCACCATGTCTCCGACTTTGATTTCCTCGATGGGTTTCAAGTGCTCCGAAGTCAATATGAGGGTGCCTGCGGGGAAACACGGTGAACCGCCTACAACCAGATCGGCTTGCCCTTTATATGGGTTCCAGTCGATTTTCGTAATATCCCCGAGATTCGGGATATCCGGGTAATGATGCTGCAATACGGTTGACGGGAATGGGTCGATTTCGCTGAAGGCCAGCGGTTCCCACCCCAATGGCTGCCATGCGACCGTGGCGGCTTCTATACCGCTGAAGATGCTGACGTATTTCACTGGTGGAGGAGTTTCCCGAGTTGGATTTCAGCGATGGCGGCGTTCACGTATCCGCGCGTGTGGAAGTGTTTCGGGTTGAGGCAGCCGATTGTCCATGTGATACGTTCGGTGGGATTGTCCACGTGGCGTTGTGCTTCCATCGGTTGCCCGCAGTTGGGGCAGAACCAGTTGTGTTTCATTGGTTGTTCTTTCTGTCGGAATCTGAGTGTGATGCTGCTTGGCATAGGGCTGCGGCGAAGAAGCCAAGGATGAAGCCGTAAAGAGGCAGATGATGGCAATTAGCATGAGGCCTCCTGTTTCGTCAGATGGTTTTTGCGATGAGGCTGATCGAGACGATCAGCAAAACCCATAGGATCGCGATGCCGACCGTCCAACGGTTGAGGTTCTTCTCCGCGACTCCGGATGTGCCCGCGTTTGCGGTCAGTCCGCCGCCGAACATGTCGGACAATCCCCCGCCCTTGCCCTTGTGCAGAAGAATCAGCAGGGATAGCAGGAGCTCAGGACGGCGACGATGGTTTTCAAAACGATGATGAGAACGGCCATAGGGTTCCTTCGGAATAGAAGACGGCGATGAAGACGATCAGGCTGTCAGGTATGCGACAGCCCAATGACGATAGGTGCTGCGATGCTGTGGATTATCCGTCCATACGCTCATGAGAAGAAACGTGAGCAGGGCGATACCCATCCATAGCAGCATGGCAAGGGTCACGGGATGTGTTACCGTCACCCGAACACCATGAGAGTGAGTTTGCCGAGCCCGAAATCCATGCCCGTGACCAATATCATGAGCAGGATGACGAACACGAATGCGGCAATACTCCAGGCCAACCATTCGCGGGCGGTTGGAGTCACCGTCTTACGGGTTTCATCGATTACCTGCCGAACATAGCGTCCGATGGTCAGGAAAGGATTACGGGACTGCTTGAGGGATGTTTTTTCAGTCAATGATCAGCTCCTTGGTCAGGAGCATGAGACCCAATGATCCGGCAATGACGCACAGGAACGTCAGGATGACGCACAGATAATATGCGATGTTCCAACAGTGGCTTCCTTGATTCGGTCCAGAGAAGCGGCGTTCTTCGCGCCTTGCCCGAACAGCATGCCGACATGGAGGATAAGCCATGAACTGGCATATCCTCCGGTCATAACCATTACGTATTGGAGGATCAAGATTCTCACGTTCCGGGAATGGTCTTATTGGGCGTCAACAGGGGTCGCGGGTGCTGATGCGGTGTTCTTCGCACGGATTTGAGCGAAGGCGATGGTCCTATCGTCTTCAAGATCTGCCTCGTTCGGATTAGTGGCCTGGCCGGCGATGACCGGTGTTGGCGCATCCTTCGGAGCTGACTGGACTGTAGTGGCGTTAGGCTTGCGTCCGGACTGGTAGGCGTTGTCAAGCACTTTGCTTGCCTCCTCAAGACGGCCGAGAATCGCACGAACCCTTGCATCGGCCTGCTCCGCGATGTTTTGCCGTCCAGTGGCATACGAGTCGGCTTCCTTACGCAACTGTGCGGCGGACTGCTGCGCGGATTCGATGATCTGCTTCGACTTCGCTTGGGATTCCTTCACGTTCTTTTCGGCGACCTGCCGCGCGTCCACTATCGCTTTCTCCGCGGCGGACTGGCTCTGCTTGCGAATGTTTTCAGCTTCCTGCAGCGCCTTGTTCTTGATGTCGGCTGCGTTCTTTTCCGCAGCATGATAAACGGTCTGGGTGTCTTCGAGGAGTTTCCTCACATCGTCGCCCACGCTCGTGTACTTGTTCTTGAGTTTTGCTTCCAGATCGTCGTTCTGCTTTTCGAGTTCTTCGATCCGTTCGGAGAGCTTCTTGTTTTCGGCTTGCAGCTGATCGATGTCTTGGTTTGCCTGGGTGAACTGGTTGTTGACCGTATCCAGGGTTCTCTTCAGATCAGTGTTTGCTTGCGCATACTTGTTGATGGTGTCCTGGAAATTGGTTACGGCGTCATTGACTTGTTGGGGATCGTAGCCTCGCATCTTCGTGTCGAATTCGATGATGGGCATGGTGGATTTGGGTCTCCTGACTTCACTTTTTTCTATGTGGACAGATTCAGTATAACAGGTAAAATGCCGGGAAGTAAAAAACCACCCGGCATTTTCCTAGAGTCAGCGATTCGGCAATTCCATGAGTGTTTATGGCGGGGTACCGCGATGCTTGCCGTCGCGGGTGAACGCCACTTTTCTTTCCACTAAGTTTATGATATTATTTGTCTTATTGGAGGTTTGATGGCTGAGTTGACGTTGACGATGTGCGTCCGTCTATCGCCCACACGGCGGCAAGCGGACGCTCTCGCAGCGTTGTGTTCGACGTTCGCCGACTGCTGCAACGACGTGGCTGACTACGTGGACTCCACGCACACGCTCAGCCAGAAGAAAATCAACAAGGACCATCTACCACCAGTTGCGCGAAACCCATGGGCTGCTCGCGCAGATGACCCAATCGGCGATACGCCGGGTCATCGCCAACTACAAGGCCATCCACACGCGAATCGCTAACCTCCGCGAGGAGAGCAAAGGTAAGAAGAACGGGAAGAGGCGCAAGAGGAGGAAAATCCCAGCATATTACAGTATCAAACCCCAGTATGCGCCGGACGGTGCCGACCTGTTGTGGAACAGGGACTACTCGTACTCCACCAAGACAGGCCTGTTCAGCCTCCCCGTCATGGATGGGCGCATCAAAGTGAAAGCCGAATGGGCCAGCATTCCCGACCAATACCGGCATGGGAGGTTCGGAACCGCACGCCTCATCCGCAAGCGGGACAAATGGCATCTGCTCATCCCCGTCACCATCCCAACGCCGGATGCCACGGAACATCCGAAGACCATCGTCGGCATCGACCTGGGTATCCGGTTCCTTGCTACCTCCTACGACGGGGAGCGCACCGTTTTCTACGATGGGAAGGAGGTGAAGCACCGGCGCGGCAAATACAAGGAACTCCGCAAACAGTTGCAACACAGGGGCACGCGCAGCGCGAGAAAACGTCTCAAAGCCATAGGCAGTCGAGAAAACCGTTGGATGACCGACATCAACCATCAGGTCTCTAAGGCACTCGTCAACCAGTACGGCAAGGACACGCTCTTCACGCTCGAAGACCTCACAGGCATCCGCAATACGGCGGAAACCGTGAAAGTCCAACAACGTTACGTGCAAGTCTCGTGGGCGTTCAGCCAACTCCGCTCGTTCATCGAATACAAGGCCGCCCGCAACGGGCAGGCCACGATAGCAGTGGACCCAGCGTACACGAGCCAGACATGCCCCCGATGCGGATACGTGTCCCGCAAGAACCGCAACAAGGAAACGCACACGTTCCGCTGCCGCAACTGCGGCTACCGGTCGAACGACGACCGTGTGGCCGCCATGAACCTGCGTCACAAAGGCTACGACCTTACCGTGATGCAGTGCGACGCCAACACGCTTGACGTCGCAGGGGTGCAGCCAACCATCCCATGATGTTCCGTCACCGCAACCCTCGGGGAAACGGAATCAAAGGCGGGAGAGACAATCATCACGAATGTCTCGCTTTTACCGCTGGACAGGGACAAGCCGCGATGCTCGTCATCGCGGTAAGTTGACGAAATCTCCGGCCTCGTTGTAGCCGTAAAGTTTTCCGTTGCGGCTACGAGTCCCGCGGGTAGTGGACAGGGATGGCGTGTAGAACGTTTCCTGACCGTTTTTCCGGACGCGGAAATTACCATCCGACAAGACCTTCACGTTGTCGGCGGTGATACGATTGGCCGGACTCTTGCCGTTATTGAACATGGATGCGAAGCCCTCCGCGTCGGCCGGCTCCTTGCCGATGCAGACACCGTTCCCGTTGGACAGCATGCGGGCGTGTCCGCCAGGAGTGTTGACGGCAAAGGCCACTCCCGCTTTGCCGTCGCGCATCTGGATGTCGCTGCTGTAGAACCGATTCGTCCCATACTTGGCCCGCAGCAGTTTCGCGGCCGCCTGTGGGGATTGCGGATCCACGTATGGTGCGGCCGCCCGTTCACGGACTGCTTGCACCTTGCGCGTATAGTCTTGGAATTCCTCGTTGGTGGTGAACTCCCTGCGTGCCTTGACCGGCTGCGTCCCGTACTGTTTCGCTTCGATGGACCCCCATACGGTGATGTCGTCTCCGCTGTGGGGTTCATATAGTCGGTGCGGAAATGCAAGGCGTTCTGCAAAGGTCTGCCGCTTTTTGCCGAGACCTTGGTGCCTCCGCTCACGGTGAAGTCGACGCTCTTGAGACCATCCTTCTGCATGGCCCTGGTCATGCGAGTGAGGTCACGGCCACGGAGACGGACGCTGCCGCTGCTCCATGCGTGTTGGGGCTCCGCTGGGGCACCATGGCGACGAGATTGTCCCCGTTCACATGGAAGCTTCCGGCACCGGGTCGCCTGGCTGCATTCCCAGTTCGCTCATGGGAACGCTTTCAGGCTTGTATGCGGGTTTGACGGTGACGTTGCCGTTCTTGTCCGCATACACGTAGACCGGCATTTCCCGGGCTTGGGATTCGCTGAGCCCGAACTCCTTCTCGTAGTAATGCCGGGCTTGGACCGCAGCTTCGGCGAAGTCGCCGGGGTCAGCGGAATAGACGCGGTTGCTTGGGTCTGCGAACGCCGCGAGGTTGGCTTGTTCGGCTTTCTGGGCGTTCAACGTGTCATAGGTTTTCCCGTCCGGACGGCCGGTGATTTGAGCCGCTATTCCCCCAAAGGATGTTTCCCCGTCCGGCAGGTTGGAGCCGACCGGTTGGAATCGTGTCCGCGGTTGAGGCTGAACACGTCCGGTGGGGCGCCTTGCTGTGGTTGATCACGCCGAATGTGGTTTCCCCGGACGCCGCGACGGCCATCTGTTCCATATCGCTGTTGCCGATGATGTGGATGCGTTCGATGGGGTTCTGGGTCTTGAAACTGCCGAACACCTTGCCTTGGGCGCTCATGTGCAGGATGGTGGACCCGTCTGCCAGCTGGTTCATATCGTTGACATAGTATTTCTTGACGATGCCGCTGCGCGTGGTGTACGTGTATTCGCCGGGGACGAGATTGGTTTTACGGAATCTGCCAAGGGGGTCACGCGGCTGTGTTGCTGGAGTCCATACCATTATCGGCTCTTTCTCTGAGATTGTCGGATGTGCTTCCTGTCCAATCGTATGGTTGCGGTCGGTTCATTTCGAAGAATTTTCGGTTTTTGCCAAAGACCTGTTTTCATCTCGGATTCGGCGTCGCGGATGATTCGTTGATCGATTCTCCGGCGTGTGAGATGACGGATATAACGGGCCCAGACCGTGATGATGTATCCGGTCGCGCAGATTATGACCGATATGGTGACGACTGATTCCCTGGAGTCGATGAACCAGTCCTGCGGGACGATGAACATCGCATATAGGACGGCTATGAGGATAGCGATGAGTCCTATCGCGGTCTGGACTAGCACTTGTCTCAGGTTCAACGCATTCTCCGATCATGTTCGCCCCAAGCGTCGATGGAGCTTTCGGCTATGCTCTGCGCCATCTGAAAATTCTCGGGCACCGGGAAAACAAAAAGTCTGACCATGTGGTTTCCCGTCATGAGATTCGGCAGACGTACGAAAGCCACTCCCCTGCAATGCTGGCTGTTCACATCCGGCCAAGCTCCGATGCGGGTTCCCGAATGCAGTATGGTGTTCACCGTTTCCGCCGCATTGTCAGGGTCGGCGGTTTTCACCCCGTACGGGTATGCGATTCCGGCGATGATGGCGAATCTTTCATACGGACGGTAGGCTTGTCTTTTCCACTGTTGGAAGGCCAGTTCGATGAGTTGTGCGCGTACTCGTTCCCGAATGCCGAAGCTGCCTCCCCTCCCCCATGTGCTGATTTCCGTTCGCCGTTCTGTCTGGCGATGAGGTCACTATCCGTATAGTTGCTGGTTATCCACTGTTGTCGGGATCGTGAATGACACCGAGTATCCGTCGTGCCATGCCGGCGGATTGGGTTATTTCGCCAATGCTGGTCGATGTTCGATGCGAGACGTGAGGTGATCTGGTATTTCGGCATTGATTCCGGCACCGGGATGATGAGCACGCTCAGCCTGTAATGGTTGGCTGGCGCCGGTGTTGGCAGTTGGATGTATACGGTGCTGTGCCGGTGCTGGCTGTCATCGTCGTCCCAGAGCCGGGCATCACTGCCACCGTCGATGATGGGTTTGATGGTTTCGGCCGCTCTCGCCGGGAAAATGTTTTTCTGGCTTGGACAGGCTACGCCTATAAGGGCGATGAACCGTTCCACTTTCCAGGCTTTTCCTGTTTTCTTGAGGTTGCGCCATTCGTTTTTCGCGTAGTCCCTCACCCATGCCCTTCGTCTGGCTCGCATGCGTTCCGTCTGTATGGTGTCGGTCGTACTCCACCATTCGATTGGGATGGTGAACTCGTGGGCGTAGCCTCCGCGCTTGTAGTTGGCTGGTCTTCTTGGGTTGCTGGATGTTGTCCGGCGTGTTCGAGGTGCTGATGGCATTGGCGTTGGTTCTGTCGTCTTTACTGTTATGTGGACATATTCAGTATAACGAGCAAACGATAAAAAGAAGAGAGGACCATCGTACTGGATGACCCTCTCCTGTCGTGCCTCAGGCAATCAGCTGGCGAGATCGCAGAGCATGTTTTCCGCAGTCAGCAGCTGCCAGTTCTGGAACGAAACCTCCTTGACCTTCTTGTTGAAACCATGTCGGAGCGCATACTTCGCGGCGGCATCCACGGGGTCTGGAGTGTTCTCTGCGTAGCCTTCCTCCTTGGCTTTCTTGACCATCAAGGCGATGCCCAAGAGCGCTTGACGGATGCTGGTCGCGGCAAGATTCGTGATCGGATTGTCATCGCTGATGCTGAAAGGCTGCCAGTCGCAGGCATCGGATTTCTCGAACACCCAGAATTGCATGGTGCTGGGAGCCTTGGACCCACGGTCGAAGCGTCCGGCTTGCATGCGGCTACCGCGGCACGGTAGAAAACGGTCTGAATGTGATAACCGTAGTTGATGACTTCCTTGGCGAATGATTCCGCATCGGCCTTCTGAGCGGTTTTCAAATCGACCAGGTAATCGGTGCCGACGGGAATCAGATCAGGCTTCGCCTTGAGCATCAGACCGGTTTGACGATCCTTCCATTCGATGCACTGTTCCTTGGTTCCCTGTTCGATGATTTCCATGTAATCGGGGTATTCGGGCATGAGACTGGTCTGTTCGATGCCTTCCTTCATGCGTTTGAGCAGTTGCATGTCATTGTAGGAGACGATGATGTTGCCGGCTTCCAGCTGTTCGTCGCGCCACTTCTGGTTGTCCTTGCTCCTGAAGCTCTCTCCCTCAGGCAGGCTGACAACGTCGCTGGTGCCGAGCAGGTAAGCGTGGAACGCCGTGCCGAACTTCATGGCGTCGGTGGGCTTGTGGTCGTCGTTGAGACGGTGATATGCCCAGTCGGCCGGGTTTTTCAGGAATTGTTTCAATTGGCTTTGGTCGATTGATTTCAACCGGAAGTAGCCGGGGTCGTCGATGTCGATGATTTTCGCGTAGGCCATTGGTGTCTTTCCTTCTTGGATTCAAGTTCCGGGCATGCCTATGGACGGAGCATGCCGGAACGGTATGTGGGGAGGCTACTTGTTGTTCACTGGATCGGATTCGGCGATTTCCTGGGCTGACATGTCAGCCTCGTCGACGTACACGCTGGTGTTGCCGCTTTCCGAGTCCACGACGACGTGAGGCTCGTCGTAGGTGATGGGTTCTCCGGTCGTCTCGTCGAACTCCGGGCTGACGGGCACCGGGTCGGAGAGGTGGAGATATCCGCCATCGGCTTTCTGCTGGGCGCGGTTGACCTCTTCCCAAGCGTTCTCCCAGTTGAAGAATTCCTCCGAATAACCCGGGTATGGTTCCTTGTTCTTGGTTTCCCAGTCGAGGAGCTGCTTCGGTGTGACGGGTTGCGAGGGGTGGAATTCCTCGGTCAGTCCTTCGGGGATCGGCACTGTGTAGTCGCTGAGACGGTCCTCGTCGTCTTCGTCGGGTGCGACGAATCGGACTTTCGCTTTGATGGGGGTGTTCATAGGTTGCTCCTTTTCTAGTTTTTTCCTGATTTGGATTGCTGTTTCGAGATATTCGATGAGCTGATGGTATGCGGCGTAGGACAGGCTCATGGGGTTGTCCTCGTACTTGCTGTACGTGTTGACGCTCATGCCCAGCAGGTCGGCTATCTCGTTTTTGGTTTTTCCTGCTAGCTGGCGCAGACGTCTGATCGATAGCTGGTTCATTCGCCTCTCCTGGATGCAGTGGTCGGACTGGTGTTGCCCAGTCTTCTGGTTGTGTTCACGCTCCCATTGTACAACATGCAGAAAACTGAGTTTTTCAGCATTCTCTAACAAGGGAAAACGCCTTGGAAATAAAGGCAACACGCCGAATAATATACATGTTCAGATAACTGCGTATATTTGAATATGTCCACATAGAAAAAGAGAAGACGAAAACTCCCATCCTCAATGCACTGTGGAGCGATCGTCAAATCGTCAAGGAGGAACCATCATGGCAACAGAACTGCTAACTCACGCGAAAACCGGAGTCATCCAGATGGGATGGCCCAAGCTCTACGAGGCGGTCACATTCAAGGGAAACAAGGATGATGACAAGTCCGCCAAGAAGGACGATAAGAAGAAAAACGAAAGCACGCCCGCATACGGGTTCCCTGTGCTTCTCGACAAGGATGACCCCGATCACATGCGAACCGTCCGAATCCTTCAGAAGCTGAGCAAGAATGCGGAAGACAACGCCATCGCCTTGAAGAAATGGGGCAAGAAGGATCGTATCGTTTCCAATGACGGTCTCAAGGATGCCGACGAGGATGAAATCCTTGACGGTGATAAAACCGTCCTCATGACCGATAAATATCCGAATCGAGCCAACCATTTTTATGTGAACTTCAGTCGTAGCTCCAAGGCCGGTCGTCCCGGAATCCGCTACATCGACGATGAAGGAATCCTGCGTGAGCTCCCCGAACCGATTCTCGGGACAAAGGAAGACGTTCAGGCCGCTCAAGCCAATCTTAATGATGCCCGAGCCGCTTACGCTACGGCTGATGAAGACGCTCAGGAGGAGGCGAAGACGCTCGTTCTGGAGGCGACGCGCAATCTTGAGGAGGCTCAGGAGCGTGATGCCAAGGCCAAGGAAGTCAAGGTCTTATGGGATAAGCTGGTGTATCCCGGTCAGAACGTGCAGGCTTCGGTTACGGCACGTGCGTGGAAGACTCAGACCGGTAGCGGTGTCAGCTATCGTTTGGATAATCTCACGATTGTTGGCGGAGGCGTGCGAGATGGAAGCTTCGAATACGATGAGGACTTCACCGATGAGGATATCGAGGCTCTTATCGCTTGGCGAGACAAGCATGTGAACGCAAAGCCTTCCAAGGCCGATGATGAGGCGGCCCTTCTTGCGGATACTGACTTCGATGAGGCTGATTCCGATGATGAGGTGGACGAGGATACCGGTGAAATCGCGGTCAAGCCACGTCGCAAGGCTGCCGTTTCCCGTCGTCGTCCGAAGCCTGTCGAGGTTGAAGATGATGACGTGGACGAGGACGAGGACGAGGAGGAAGCTCCGCGCCATCGTCCGAAGAAGACCTCTTCGCGGGGCCGTCGTAAGCCGGCTCCTGTCGAGGTTGAAGATGATGACGTGGACGATGAGGATTATCCCGACATGTTCTGATGTTTGACGTCCTCCCCTCGGCTGAAGCCGGGGGATTCCTCCCACCCTTGACAATGGGAGAGGTTCTGGTCTCTAAGAGGCTGCCACGGATTCGCGTGCAGCGTTTCCGTTGGTCTTACGTCCCTGTTCGACCGGGGTGCCGTCCGCGCCCCACAGGTTTTCCGACGTGACGGCGAGCGTGTCCAATCCCCGTTCGAGGATGTTCCGGGCGGCGTTCACGTCGCGTTCGCCGTGTACGAGCATTTCTTGCAGACGAAGACCGCTTGGCTCTCGCGGTTCTTCTTGTCCACATCCCCGCATCGGCTGCATGTCTGGCTCGTGTAGGCGGGGTTGACGAGTATCATGCCCACGCCTTCGGCCAGTCGGGTCTTATAGGCGAGCATGGACGCGAGTCGTCCCATGCTCGCCTGTCTCAGGCTCCGGTTGAGTCCGCGTTTCGCGGCCTGCCCGTTGGGCAGATATCTGCCTCATGCAACGGGTCGGGAACAGGCTTGTTGCGGCGGCTCATGTTCGCCAACCGCAGGTTCTCCAACACAATCAGGTCGTTCTCGCGCACGAGCCGGGTCGTGTACTTCTGGTACACGTCGTCCAGTATGCGCTTGGATTTCGCGTGCAGTCTCCCGATTTCCAGCCGTGTTCTCCGATACGCGCGGCTGGTCTTGCCGCTCTTCGCGTACTCCCGTTCGCTGGAGTATCCCGCGTTCCCCGCCCTGCGGGCTTGGGCCTTCTGCCGTTTCCTGATTTCACGGTCGATGGCCTTCAACCTGTCTTTCGGCAGGTCCATGAACCGTCCGTCGGAGTCGGCGGCGGCGTGCACGCATCCACGGTCGATGCCGACCGCCCTGCCGGTCGGCTCATGCTTGACGGGCGTTGGGGTGTTGTTGAACACGACGGTGCGGTTCGTCCAATCCACTTGGATGGCCGTGTATTCGCGTATCGGCTGGCTGACTCGCACGTGCAGGAGGATGCGGTAGCGTAACGGTTCGCCCGGCAATGACATGCCTTTGGGATTCTGTCCGGTGATGGTTATGATGCCGTGGTTGCGGTTGACCCGACGGTATACGGCGTTGCGTCCCCCGTTGTGCCAGCAGACGAACCGCTGCCCGTCACGCTTGTACGATTTGAACCGGGGCATTCGTCCCGGCTTCAACCGTTTGCCCAGCAGAGTCTTGCGTCGTTGCACGGCGGTGAACCATTCGACCCGTTCGATCCGCGTCGGTGACTCCAATATGAGGGACGGCACCGCCGCCAGCCAAGAACATTCGCTTCGTGACCGGCTGACACTGCGAGTATCGGGTTCGCCGCCGATGGGGACGAGGGTCTTGTCCTTGCCGTATTTGCAACGGTTGGAACGCAATTGGTTGAACCGGTATCGCCAAGCGTCGCACAGCCAGTCCATCGCCTGACCGCCCGAACTCGCGTACAGTCTTTCGGATTCGGGGTCGTGCCTGTCGGCGTAGCCGGTGAACGGCCTGGCTCCGTCCAACGTCACACGTTCCAACACGACTTTCTGACTCATGACTCCCATAATACCACATTATATGTAATATGGTGAGGGTAAGCCGTGATTCCTCCCCACGCCTAAAGGCGGGGGCACCCTCACAGCAAAACGATGGGATTAACGGGAAAGCCGAGGTCAATTGCCTCGCTTTCCCGTTTTTTCAGCCGACGTTGCCGCCACTGTTGCCCTTGGGTGGCGTCTCCTGCTGCGGTGGCGGGGATACCCCTCCCCCACTGTTGCCGGTTGATCCGCCGGTTGATCCACCGGTCGAACCATATCCCCCGCCCCAGTAGTACATGTTCCCGTATGGATTCTGCTGAGGCTGCTGCGCCTGCTGCTGCTCCTGTTGGGCTTGAGCCTGTCGTTCCGCTTCCGCTTTTGCCTTGGCCTCTTCCTCGGCTTCTTCTTCGCGTCCGCATCCTTCTTGGCTTTATCCACTTTGGAGATGAGGTTCTTCAGCTCGGTCGAAGCCGAAATAGCGTCGGACAGGTTGCCAGACGTTATTTCCGTGCTTTTCCACTGGGATGCGAGGCTTTGCATCTGCTTCTTGTCGTTGCCGTCAGGAGCGTCAGCAAGACCATTTGCCTGCTGTACCAGACCGTCGAGTGTCGTTCTGGTCTCCTTGGCTTTTGCCTGCATTGCATCCATGTAGGTTCTGTTGGTTTTCTCATATTCGCCGTCCAGTTTTTCCAGGGCCGATGTGATGTCTTTTTCAGTCATCGGATTCCCTGTGGTTGTTCTCTGGAGGGCCTCCACGGCTTTTTGCACGTCGCTGTTTTCCGCGACGGGACTGGCTTTGATCGTGGAGACCAGGTCATCGGCCTTCCGTTTCCGCCCGTCCCATTTGTTCTGTGCCTTCACCAGGGATTGTTGGCGCTGCTTGCGGTCGGCTTCGGCCTGCTGTTCCGCGACGTGAGTGGTGTATGCGTGATAGGCGTACGCTCCCCCGCCTATCAGTGCTCCGAGGCCTATGAGTATGGCGGCCGCTATTGCGATAATCTTTATCAGCGTTCCACCATTTCCCCTATTTTCTGTATCAGCGTTTTCCTGTGGGAATGGGGAATCATACTGGTGTTCAACTGGGAAGTCATTTTCCTGTGGGAATGGCGGATTGTCGAATTGTTGCGGGGGCATGCCATTCGTTTGCTGGCCTGCATTCCACTGACCGTTCGATTCGTCGTCCGTCTGGCTCCAGAAGTCATCTCCCGTCTGGAATGTTTGCGTTGGGTAATCATCCGCGCCAAGTCTTCCGGCGGATGGGGACGATGTTTGTGGTCCCCCCTCCGGAGGTTCGGATGGGTCATCCCAAAGGTCGAATGGATCCGCAGAGTCCGTGTCCTTCGGGTATGTTTCGCCAGTGTCCTGTCTTACTGGGGAACTGTCTTCCTGTTGGAAGGACGAACTGTCATACTGTTCTTCTGTTTCGCTGTTCCATTGATTTTGCATAGGAACATTGGATGGGAAAACAGTTTCAATGTCTCCCTGTTCCTGCATATCAACGTTTTTCTTTGAATCTGCGGAACTGTCTTGAATGATGTTGTCGTCTCGACGTTCGTTCTGTTCCGTTGTCGGTTCGCTGGAATCGTCCGATTGCAGGTCGAATTGCTCGAACGGGTCGTATTCCTCCGGGCCTTTTCCTTGTTCCCGTGTTTCCTCATTGTTCTGCGGAAATGCGGAAACAGTAGACTGTTCTTCTGATTTCTTGTCGTTACAGTCTTCTGCTGAGTCGGCGAATTCCTTGAACGGGTCGTAGCCGTTGGCGAGTAGGTCTATCTGATCGAGGTTTTCCGCATTCTCCTGTGGAGTCGTATCCGCAGTGTCCTGTTGAACTGGCTCGACAGTGTTCTGGGGGACTGTCGTCCTGATGGGACGTGAAGCTGTGCCTTTGTTGCCCTGCGAATCTGTCGTTTTGTTGGACTGTGGAACTGTGTGGTCAGTGGAATGAGGAATTGTTTCCGCGTCTTCCTGTGAAAGTGTTGCGCTGTTGGAACGTGAAACAGTGGAATCATTGGAACGTGAAAACGATTCCTCTTTCTCCTGTGTAGGCAATTGCCTGACATCCTGTTGGAACGGGTCTACGTCTTCCTGTTGGAACGGGTCTACGTCTTCCTGTTGAAATGGGTCGCTGTCGGATTGATGGGTTGTGCTTTCGTCAGACTGTGGAAATGAGTCATCAAAATACTGTGGAAACGTGTTCGCATTTTCACCGGGAATGGACTCCCTGTTGGATTGCGAAACTGTGGGCACATTGGAACTACTCCCTGTACCCCCGGCTTTCTGTGGAAGCGTTTCCGCATTGTCCTGTGGAAATGCGGAACCAGTGGAATGTGACGCTGCGCCTTTGTCATTCTGTGGATCTGCGTCATCATCCCACAAATCATCCATCAACAGGGAATCATCCAACTGATTCCCCGCCGTCAGCCAATCATCATCCTTCGCCAACATCATCACATCCTATATCAAAGACCTTTTTCGGCAGATAGGCGCCCGATATTCATGGCGGCATCGATGGCGCTCATGTGAGGCACGTCGACACCTGCCGCATACAGTTTGCTCGCATGCGCCGCAGCGGCGGCACCCTTCAACGGCTTGTCACGGTCTGCGACATCACGCCCGTCCTCGCCGAAACCGTCTGTGGGGAACCCGTCGTCTTCGTCCCCGCCGGAGTCGATCATGCCGTCATCGGGTTTTTCTGCGGCGGTCGGCAGGGCGTTTACGATTTCATCCCATGACCAGTGGCCCGAGTTCATGTCGCCTTCCGGCGGTCGGATTGCGGTCAGACGTTCGCGCAGCAGGTCGCTGTATGATTTTCTTTGCTTCTGGTTCTCCTCGTAGAAACCTTGTAGATGACGGGTTTCATGCCGGGAAGCCTGATAAGGCCGGCTCCTCTGGAGATTCCCGGTTGCATGATGTTTTCCGGTATCTCAGGGAAGTCCTTCGCCCCTCCCAGCAGCTCTTCGACAGCGGTGGAGGGTTGCAGGTGGGGAGATGACCGTGGTCAGATTGACTCGCATACCGGGGTCGAAACCGTCCTGCAGGCGGGTCGATTGCCCGCAGAACAGGAAGCAGACACCGGAGAACCGGGCTTTTTGCGTGATCTTCATCGCATAGGTGATGTTCGCCGCATGGATGCTTGCCTCATACTCGGCCCGGATGCGCATCGGATTGTCCTTGCTGACCTTCGGTATGGTGACGCTCCCAGCCCATTGGGCGACCTCATCGCACACGAGCAAAAGCAGGGGGTTCTTTTCCTGTTCGTCCTTAGGCAGACCCCACCAGTTTTCGACCCCATACTGTTTGATGAGTTTCGACCGGTAGGAGCAGATCTCAAGCACATGGATCAATGTCGCGGCGGCTGATTCAGGGCTATCGCAACCCCAGCCGTGGGGGATGATCCACGGCCGGCACCATTGGAAATCGACGCTTTTGTCCTCGTCGTCGCAGATGGCAAGCTGGAATCCGGCTTCCAGCGCGGCGGCGATGAGCGTGTTGATGACAACGCTTTTCCCGCTGTTGGCGGCGGCGGCAACCATGATTCCCGGGCCGGATTTCCAGTCGAGTGACAGCCAGTCGCCGGTTTCGCGGCCTCGTTCGGGCAGCTTCATGCCCAGATAGGCGTGACGTAGGTCGTTTTTACCGATCAGCTGTTTCGGGCAGGCTATCATCGCAGGAAAAGTCGGGGGAGTGCCGGGGTACACCATGATGACGCCTTTTTCGGGGTCGGCCTTGAAGAACCAGCCTTTTTTGCCGACCACTTCGACGGCTTCCTGCATTCGCTTGTCGTATACGGAGGCCTGATAGGTGACGGTGTTCTCCTTGATGCGGATTTTCCAACCGTTCTCAGGAGTACGTGAGATACGAATTTCCCAAGGCTTGACCTTGAGAACGTTCGCGAATATACGCCGGGTGGCTGCGGCCTTCTCGTCCAACTGTTGGAGCAGCACGAGGAATTCGCTGGAACTGATTCGAACGAAATCGACGACGGAATAGCTTCGTACTGGGGTTGGCTTTCCAGGTTCTGCACCGTCTTCTTCTGGGAAGCCGTGTCCGCGCATTCGCTGTTGCTGAGTCTGACGGCTTTGATTCCGTTGTTGATATCATCGGAATCCATATCCATCGGCGCGATGATCGCGTACCGGTTGTCGGAATCGACGCTGAATACGCTGTAGCCTTCGAACTCAGGGTTCTTTGCGGCTTTCTCTTGGATGAGGACGGTGAGTTTGATCATGTCGTCCGGATTGGTTTTATCAAAACCATTGGGGAAGAATTTTTCGAGAGGGATTTTCTTTCGACGGTCGGCCATCAGTTTTCCTTTCTCTTGTAGATGGGGGTGTGGAAGGCCTGGAGTGGCCTGTCTGATGTTTCGTACAGGCAATTGCGGGCCTGTTTGAAGTCCAAATGCCGGTTGAGATAGGTGAGGGTTTCGGCTTCACGGGTGTTTTCGGCGTGGAAAAGAGGTTGCGTGTGCGGGTCGAGCTGTCCGGCCGGATGGAATAGCACATGGTTGCCGGCGATAAGCCGGTCGTAGAGCTTTTGACCCACTGTGGATGGGTGAATGCTGCTGCGGACCATGACCACGTTGACGTTCGTTCCGGGTGCCATTTCGATGATTCGGCTGAGTTCGTCGGAGATTTGACTGTTGACGTTCAGCAGATTCATGTCCGGGTAGCCGTTGTGTACGTCATAGTCATCGAAGGCGAGCAGTATCGGCTTGATCGGCTCGGGTTCGCCCTTGATGCGCCGTCGCTGTTCCATGCTGACCCGTTGCACTATTTCCAGTAGCTCATAGGGTTGCCGGTAGCGTCCGCACATGACGGTGGGGAGGGTGGGATGCTGTCCCACTGGTCGGTGAAGGTTACGAGCGTGCCGTCCGAATCTGCCTGTCGGATGATGCTGTCAAGCAGCATGGTTTTCCCGCTTCCGTCGGGCCCGGTGATGGTGAGTGGCGTTCCCGTGGACGTGTCCCATCCAAGGTTTTTCCCGTGAACGTCTGTTCCCAGGTTGATGAGCATGTTGTTTCCCTTTTTGTGTTTGGCTACCAGTCGACTTCTTCGATGTCGTCCCCGTCTTCGGAATCGGCATCGTTGTTGTCTGGGTGGTGGAGCATGTCGTGGAGTTCGTCCATGTCGTTGATTTCCTCGCCGGCTGTCTGTGGATCCGTTCCTTGGCTGAGCAGCTTGGAAAGTTCGTCTTCGGACACTTCGCCGTAGGTTTCCGCTTCGGATGGCATGAACCGCGAATAGTCGATGGGTTGCGGGGGAGTGCGATCGGCGAACAGTTCCGCCAACTTTTCTTGGCCTCCCGACCACCATGTTTGGACGGCCAGCAGTTCGCCTTGCGCGGTTTCGAAGATTCCACGGCCCTGCGGGATTTTCCCGCCTTCGCCTTTCAACGACTGTTGGAGCCGGTTCGCCTCGCGCAGGTTCTGCGCGCTGATGATGCCCGCCGTGGAGTCCATGCCCAGGAGGATTCGGCCGAGCGAACGGAAGAAGGCGTTCGCGTTGTACGGCTTCATGTCGTCCATGGTCAGACGCTGGGCGCCGAGGATTACGCTGATGCCTGCGGTTCGTCCCTGCACGACGATTTTGCCGAGAGCGCTCATGGTGCGTCGTATCGAATTGTTCGTCGCGCTGACGGCCGCATTGTCGTTGGCCAGTTGGATGTCCCTGTTCGGGTTCTGCGTGGTCTTGCCGGCCTCCTGAAGGTAGGAGTTGAATTCGTCGAACACGATGTCGATGGGTTTCGTGTGGGCAAGCTCTTCCTCATTGAGCTGGCTTTTGTCGAGGTCGTAGATGCTGCCGACACCATACCGGCTGAACAGTTTCACCCGTTGTGCCATCTCGTCGCGTAGCCAGGCGATGACGGCTTCGGTTTCGCGCATCTGCCCCAAGCCGACGAACGCCAACGCTAATGGTTTCGCCCACTGGGTGAAGTCGATGCAACCTTTGGGATGGGTCGATGAGGATGATGTCATGGCCTTTGAGCAGCGCTTCGGCGACCACGATCTGCGCGATGGAGGATTTACCGGTTCCGGATTTTCCGCTGATGAGCAGGTGGAACGTGTCCTTCATGCTCCAGTAGACCGGTTTGCCCATATCGTCCACGCCCAACGGGAACATGCGTGGTTTCGACTGGCGGGCGAAATCCCAGTCCGCGTTGACCATGGTGGGGAACGGGCTGCGTTTCGCCAGCACCATGTCGTACAGGTTCGAACCGTGTTCCTCGCCGCGCGGGAGGATGCGCCCGTAGGCGTAGTCGGCGCTGGTCAGGAACTTGCCTATGTTCCGTGAGGGCTTGTCCACATCCAACCCGGCCGGAATCTGGAATCGTGCCAACAACACGTCATGGTTGCTTGGCAACGCGCCGAGACTGACCACATCGGGGGTGCGTCCGCTGGGATCGCTGACTCCGGCCACGCCCCACGAGTCGCTTAAGGCGAGTTCGATGAGATGCTTTTGCTTTGATCTGCGATTCCAGTGGCTGATGTCCCTGACATCCAGGCACGGGTCGTCGCACAGCCATACGGTCGCGCTGTCAGCTGACCGCCATTCCCAGTAAATATGTTTCGCCCCGACCGACGATTGGATTCTGGCGGACTGTTTGCGGGCGTCTTCCACGGTCGCGCCGTTGCCTAATTGGAATTGGATGCTCCAAATCGGCTTGTCTTTGCTTTGCGGAGTGCAGGCCGTGATGTTCACGGACGCTTTTGCGGGAAGCACTTCGATGAGGGTTTTGAATATCAACGCTTCCGCGTACTTGCGGTGAAGGGGGGTGTTGCCGGTCAGCTGGTCGATGCGTACGGGCGCGCTTCCGGTGGACCAGATCAGTCCGGCCATGTCGGAGCCTTCGTCCACGAGTCCGATGAACCGTGCCTCCGGCTGCAATGGG
>ENA-OQIW01000040-OQIW01000040.1-human-gut-metagenome-genome-assembly--contig:-NODE-40-length-30026-cov-2.788655_pt1 | contig 30026 bp, 23 predicted proteins | sample MGYA00242586_ERZ504751 | MGnify/ENA primary metagenome ERZ504751 (study PRJEB26092, sample SAMD00036349) | human gut metagenome | host: Homo sapiens | study: EMG produced TPA metagenomics assembly of...
CCTCCGCCGGGTCGCCCGGCTGATCGCCGTAGCTCACGTTGGAGGCCACGGTGCCCTTGAACAGCACGGACTGCTGCGGCACGTAGCCGATCTTGTCGCGCAGGGCCTTCAGGTCGTAGTCGCGCACGTCCACGCCGTCGACCAACACCTGGCCTTGGCTGGTGTCATAGAAGCGCGGCACGAGATTGATAAGAGACGACTTGCCGGAGCCGGTGGAGCCGATGAACGCCACCGTCTGGCCCTGCTCGGCGGTGAAGTTGATGCCTTCCAGCATCGCCTCGCGCGAATCCGGGTAGGTGAAGCTGACGTTGCGGAATTCCACGGTGCCCCTCTGGCCGGTTTTGGCCACGTCGGCGGCGGTTTTGGTGCCGTTCTCGACGATTGGCTCAGTGTCGAGCACCTCCATGATGCGCTGCGCGGACACGTCGGCGCGCGGCCAGAGCACGAACACCATGCTCATGAGCAGGAAGCTCATGATGACCTGCACGGAGTAGTTGGAGAACACGACCATGTTGGAGAACACGGTGAGCTTGTCCTTGAGCCCGGCGGCGTCGATGAGGTAAGCGCCGATCCAGTAGACGGCGAGCATCAGGCCGTTCAGGACGGTGTTCATCAACGGCATCATGAACGCCATGACGCGGTTGGTGAACAGCTGGGTCTCGGTGAGGTCCTTGTTGGCCTTGGTGAATTTGGCTTCCTGGTAGTCCTCGGCATTGTAGGCGCGCACCACGCGCAGGCCGGTGAGGTTCTCGCGGGCCACGAGGTTGATGTTGTCGGTCAGGGCCTGCATGGCCTTGAATTTCGGCATGACCATGGCCATCATGATGACGATGGCCGCCAGCAGAATCACTACGGCGATTCCGGTGGCGAGCGTCCATTCGAAGCCTTCGCCGGCGATCTTGCACACGGCCCATACTGCCATAATCGGCGATTTGACGATGAGCTGCAGACCCATGGTGATGAACATCTGCACCTGCGTGACGTCGTTGGTGGAGCGGGTGATGAGGCTGGCGGTGGAGAACTTGCTCATTTCGGCCGGGCCGAAGGACTCGACCTTGCGGAATTCGAGCGAGCGCAGACGCTGGGTGAACGAGGCCGCCACGCGCGCAGCGATGTAGCCGGTGATGATGGCACACGCCGCGGATCCGAGCGAGATGAGCAGCATCTTGCCGCCGGCAATCCAAATGTCCTTCATGTGGCTGCCCGGCGTTTCGACCAGCGTGGTGATGTCTGACATATAGTCGGGCAGTTTCAGGTCGAAGTAGACCTGCCCGACGATGGTCACCAGAGCGATGAGCATCTGACCGATCTCCGCTTTGGAGAGGTATTTCATGATGCGAAGCATTGGTTTCCCCTTGTGTTGGTTGGTTGGTTATTGGTTATTGACGATTGGTTCTTAAGTTGGCTGGGTTATCGGCGATTATCGGTTCACGATGTCTTAATAGTTTCTATTGTTTGATTACTTACACTGTGAGATATTACGCGCACTTCTGCATGTTCGCTGTGAGCGTCCTCAATTACCTTTACCTCCCTCTGACGAGGGAGGTGTCACCGCGCAGCAGTGACGGGAGGGAGAGACCCGCCAGCGGGAGGAAGCTGGTCTCGCTCAGCCTCCGCGCGCTTAGCTGCCATGTGTTCAGCCACGCGCTTGTCCCGCTCCACGAATGCCTCACGCACTTGTTCAGCCGTCGGCCGAGGCCGCCCCGGATGGCAAATCGACATATATATGGTGAACTCAGACACCAGGTCAACGAATTCGCGCGTGCGCCGCTCCCCCATTTGCGAGAAAATCCAGCAAATTGCGGAACGCATTTCCTCTATCATCCGATGAGACTGCTCGCGCCCGGAATCAGTGAGATTCACGCGAATAATGCGCCGATCCTTGGAATCAATGTCACGCGTGACCCAGCCTTTTTTCTCCAGAGACGACAGCACAGTGGAGATGCGGCCGGAACTGGCCTGCAGCGCCGATGCCAATTGCGATGGCGTTTGCGTCCCCTTCATGGACAGCTCCCGGAGCACGAACTGCTCACCATGGGCTCCACGAGTGAATTCCCTCTGCATTGTCGAACGATTGCCCCACACGCTGGCATACAGTTCACTAACTGCTTCCTGCTCAAATCCCATAAGAGCACCATCCATTCCCATTCGCCACACGGCAGAACGCCGCAAACACCCCAAGAATATCTCACACCGTAAACAATTCATTACTAGAAACTATTTTTGGAACGCATAATGCACACACTCCACGCTCTTTGATATTCTGAAAGCCGCATAGATATTCACTTCGGGGCGTCGTCTAAGAATATTTGCTGGGCCAACGGTAGCGACGTTGGCATTGTGCTCCATGAGGTATCTGGTCGAAAAGGCGGACGAAGACAGACCAGTTGGGCGGAGCGCGCCCATACTTCAAAACCATTGCAATTATTGGCTTTGACCATTTTCGTGGAGTCACGAAAATGGTCATGAAAAACATAAGGACACACCCATGAACCGCGACGAAATCACACGCAAAACCAGCGAACTCAGCACTCCCGATACGCCTGCTATCTCATTGCTCAAAACGGTGATCCAAAGAAAGAAGAAGTGGCACTTCTCCAGAGCTATTTTGCCGTTCAGACTCGCAAAACGGAAATCATTGAGCAACGCATGGGAGAAATCAGCCGGCTCGCCGGCCGAGAGGCCCTTGCCACTGCAGAGAAGAAACTCTATCCGTATACCCAAATCACACACAACAAAACCGCACAAGAGCACATGTACACGCCCAACCACGCCGCAGAACGCCGGCAAGGATGTGATACAGGCCACAGAAAGCGTTGTACCGCCTAGGCAATGCAACAATTGTCCGCTATGCTCTGAAGGCAGATGGCGGCACGGATGCCATCCAAAGAGGGGGTATGACCATGATTCGGGGTATGAACCTATGCAGCATCGCCGGCTGCACGCACGAAGCAGAAGAAGCGGGCATGTGCAACATGCATTTCACATCGGCGCTGGTTCACGGAGCGCTGCACTACACTGCGGGCGGACGTCCGTCGCACTGCTGAGCGCAACAACAAAGCAAAACAACCAGTAACGCTCAACGGCTTCCACATGTTCATGCTCTAATTGCATGTACTTGCAGACACAATGGCCGGTCTGAGCCAGCTGCCTCGCATGGAGCAGCTGGCTCAGACGGCCATTATTGTTGCTTTGTACTGTTTGCACTGTATTGCGCCTGCATTGCGCAAGCTCGGGCGCACTCGGGTGCACTCGCTGAGTGGCGTGAATCGCAGATTGCTCAATAGCAACGCAATCCACGCCACTCAGCAGTTGCCATGGTTATGCGCGGCGTTTGCGGATGACGAGCAAGGCACCAGCCGCAGCTGTCAGCACCACAACCACGACCGCAATGGCAGCCACGGCAACACCCGTATTCGAAAGGGGCGCAGCGCCATTAGCAGCCGGCTTATTCGTGGCAGTGTTACCGGGCTTAGCAGTGTTGCCAGGATTGTTGGTATCGCCGGGCTTCTGCTCTCCAGGGCCGGGAGTGACCTCCGTGGCCGTGACCGTGACTTCGAACGTCGCGTTCACGCACGATAAGAGACGGTGATGGTCTTCGTGCCTGCGGTGGCAGAATCAAAGCCAGCGAACTTCAGATCACCATCAGTTGGATCAATCAGCTTGCGCAGCGTTTCGGTATCGCCGACTTTGTAAATGGCGGATACCTTCACATCGGCAGCGTTGAACTTATCGCCTACCTGATAGGAATCCTTGGTCACTTCCACAGCAAGCTCGGCCAACTGAGGCAGTTCGCCGAATGTCACTGTGTAGGTTTCCGCCGTGCCATCCTCAGCAGTTACAGTCACCGTGCCACGCCGCTGTTCTCGGTCGAAGCCTGCTCCACCTGCACCGTAGCCTTCGCGTCAGCAGCAGTCGCCTCCACCGTCGGGTAAGAAGCAGCGTCTCCGGCCAGCGCACCGGCATATTCGGTGATATCCGCGGAGAATCCGTCAACCGTCTTGCCATCCACAGTCAGATCAGCAAGATTGGCGTTACTAGACGGCTGCGGCTTTGGCGTTGCTTCACCTTCGGCGATGCGTACTTCAGCGATCTTGGCATAGTCATTGCCATCGGCGTAGGTGAAGTTGAGGCGAATGCCCTTGGTGGCGGGCAGAGCGCTCACATCGGCTTCCGTCACGGCTCCAGCAGCACCATTCACAGTGACTGCCGGCAGCGTGGCATCAGTCCACGTGGCGTTGTCTTCAGCAAGGTACGATACAGTGAAGCTCTTCGGAGCGGCCTCGCCCTTGGCCTTATCCACCGCAACGCTGAGCTTGCCCAGCTGATATGCCTTATCGAAGGTGTAGCTGAGCCACGGCGAGGTGTCGCCGGTGCCCCAGTTCGACCAGTTGGTGCTCAGATTGTTGTCGCAAGTCAGGTCGGCCGTAGAAGCGGAGGCCCAGCTGCTGGCCGGCTCATACTTCGAGGCTGCGGCGGACGAGCAGAACAACCGGGCAAGGTTGCTTTCCACAGTCACGGTGAGCGTGGCAGTTACTGAAGAATCAGTGACAAGGCGTACCGTCACGGTTTGCTCGCCCAATTTGGTGGTGTCGAAGCCTTCCAACGTGTATTCATCTGGCTCCAGTACACGCGTCTTGCCATTGGTGAGCGTAGCGGTAACCGTCACGTCCTTATGCGCGAGCGTCTGCCTCTTGGCGATAGTGGCTTCAGGGCCTTGGCCGCGATGGACTCCACAGCAGCAGTCTGCGAACCGAACGCAGTGCCGTTGAAGGCCACGGTGAATGCGCCGGCATTGCTGTTCGACGTGGCGAAAGCACCGGCATCGAGCCCGGTTACGTCCGCACCGGTCAGCGTTACCGTAGCGACATCCTGCCATTCATCGTTCGCGGAAGCACGCCAGTAGCCTTTCAGAGTATCGGTTGAGGTGCGCTCCAGCTTGAGCTGCACTTGGTCGCCGAAGCCGGTACCAACATGCGATGTTTCCTTATCGATGTAGCCATCGGCATTGGAATCGTACTGCATGTAAACGCCGCTTGGGCTGGCAAGTAACGTGGCATATCCCTTGCCGCCGTTAGCGCCAGTAAGACCGTTACGGACCACCAGACCGGCGCGCGGATCGCCATTACCGCCCAAGTCGAGCGGCTTGACCGTGGTTTCCAGCGTTTCGTTCACGTCCAGAGCATCAGGCTGGTACACCGCACTGCCCTCGTTGCGATCCGTCCAGACACCACGATTGGCGTTGTCCGTAACGGTGAAGTCATAGGTACCGCCGGATGCGGCGACCTGGCACGCGCTGCCGCCCTTCCAATGGGCTTCCTTCCAACTTCCGGAAATCGGGTTGGAGCAGGAAACGTCGATGGTTCTGCGGAATGTGCGGCCCGGGTTGAAGTTGCTGCTCTCGGCAAGAGTGCCTGTAATGGTGTAGGTTCCCGGCACATTGAATGCGTAGGTGCTGCCGGCAGCCTTGGTCGACTTGCTGACTGCCGTACCGCCTTCCACATTCCATGTCACCTTGGTAGCAATGGTATCGTCGCCTTCCTTGACGTTGACGGTGTCCGGCAGAGTAACGGTTCCGCCCGTGTTCACGGTCTTCGGGAGATCATCGCCGGTTTCCACAGTCCAGTTGACCAGCTTGCCCTTGGCGCTACCATGGTTGTCCCAATAGTTCAGATCCCAGCCGTCGGGCTCGCCTTCTTGAGCAGGATTATGCATTTCGATGGTGCCGTTCTCACCGATGGTCAGCGGCAGCCAAACATAGGTGGAATCGGCTTTACCGGAATCCCAACGGTCACCAAGGTAGATGAAGTGACCTTTCTCCTGGTCTACTGCGAGCACACTAGCCGACTGCGAACCGAATGTGGTGCCGCGGGTATCGCCCACAGACAACAGACCATCCGCGCCTTCCGGCATGTTGTTGTACCACGTGTTCTCGTTGGCATCGTCCTTTTCCACGCCACGGGTCCAGCTTCCCAGCATGGAGTCGGCGGTGTAGTAGGTCTGCTTGTTCGGGTCCCAGCCGGTTGCACCAGATGCGATGATGTTGTAACGCCCGTCATATTGGAATACGGCAGGAGCTTCCAGCGAACCATTTTGTTTGACGATTTGGAAATCTTCGCCACGCACCGGGGCATCCGTAGTAGCGTCTGCAAGAATGTATGGGTACTGCCCGTCAGCAGAGTACTGCTTTTGTCCCTCGGACTGGTCCACATTCGTGGTCTTGACTACATTGGTGTAATCATCGTTGAGCTTGGCGATGTACAGCGTGGCATTGGCTTCGGAAGAATACAGTACATAGGCACTGTCGTCCTTCGGGTCCACGAACACAGTCATATCGCGGCTGTCACCGTTCTCACCCCAGCTGGGGTTACCTGCGGCTTCTTTCCAATTGTTCTGGTTAGGCAAACGATAGGCACCCACCATAGTGAACGGGCCCGCCGGATTGTCGGAAACAGCCACGCCCGCAAGTGCACGTGCATAGTTGGAACCGCCCGGCGTGGTGCTTCCATCGGAATGCCACCACAGCACGTATTGCTTGTTCTTCTTGTTGTAGATGATCTTCGGACGCTCGAAATGCCCTGTACGGAATCAACCGCGCCATCACCATCCTGATCGGGGTTGGTGTTGAGGTACGGGAAGATTGCGTCGGCCTTGGCAGCGTCCACACTGCCGTCGGACTTGGTCAGGTTGTAGGCCTTGTCGAAGTAGGCGTAATCGGCATTGCTCTTATCCGTCAACTGAGATTTGCTGGTCACCGCACGCAGCGCCACACCAAGATCGGTCCAGTTGTATAGATCTGTCGACATATAAGCATGAACACCGGGGCTGTTGTCGTAACCGTTAGAACGGTCTTCGCCATACCAGTAGTAGGCGTCGCCAACCTTGACCACTTGGCCACCGTGCGCTTGGATGTGTGTGCCGCCATTATCATTGGCGTTCTTGGCATACCAATATGGCTGGAAGTAATCGCTAGCGTTCTTGCCCGGATCGGCTGTGGGCTGGAACTTGGTGTATGTCGGCACTTGGCCGATGGTAGGCAGGTAATCCACACCTGCCGCACTGGCACTTGCAGCGGCCAGCCCGCATGACAATAGCGTTGCCGCGGCGGTAATTGCCGCGATAAGAGCGCCCTTGCCCTTATTGTTTATCTTCATTGATTTGGTTCCTTGATTGATGATAACGGTTTTTTGAACAAACAGTTATGTCGCTATCCGCGAAGCCAGAAAAGGTTCGACAAATCAATATACCGATACTGAAAATTCAGTATTCAACTTGTCGGACCAATTATGGTCAAAGAGCGGAGGAACCGGCCGGCAATAGTCAATATTGCCGGCTTGTTCCTTCACCCATTACTGCGCGAGGGTGCTATGCACGCTTGCGCAGCATGAACAGTGCACCCGCGGCAGCGGCCAGCAGAGCGACAGCGCCAGCGATGGCGGCAACACTGGAACCGGTGTTGGCCACCGTGTTCTTGTTGCCGTTGCCGGTGGCACCGGGCTTGTTGGTGCTGCCGGGCTTCTGTTCTTCAGGGCCAGGGGCGACTGCGTTGGCCTTGACCGTGACGTTGAAGGTCGCGGTCACACCACGGTAGGAGACGGTAATCGCCTTCTTGCCTGCGGTGGTGGAGTCGAACGAGCCAATCGCAAGCTGCGGGTCGTCAAGAGCGACCGGCACTTCCTTGGTCTTGTCGCCACTCTGATAGACGGCAGTAACCTTCAGACCGGCGGTATCGAGCTTGTCGCCGATGGCGTACTCGGTCTTCGTGGGTCCGGTCACCTTGAGCGAAGCCAAAGTGAAGGCTTTGAAGGTCACCGTGTAGGTCTTCATCTCAGACTCGTCGGCTGAGGTCACCGTAATGGTGGCCTTGCCGCCAAGCTTGCCATTCTCAACCGCGTCGCCAGTCACCTTGACGGTGGCGGCATTGTCGGCGGCGAAGGCCTGCAGCACCGGGTTTGCCTCAGCACCGAACGGAAGATCAACTGTGTAGTCGGTCTTATCAGCAGCGAAGCCCTTGATGGTCTCGCCGTCAAGACGCAGGTCGCCCAGCGTGGCATCGGATGCCGGCTGCGGGGTAATCACCTTGTTGTCTTGTGCGAACACCTGAATTTCGGCCACGTTGATGTACACCTTGGTGTCCTGCAACGTGTTGGTCAGGCGGATGGCCTTGGCCTTTACCGGGGTGTCGAGCACGAAGTCAACGGTCGGGGTGTCGGCGGCGGTGATGCCGTCGGAGCCAGAGCCGGCATCGCCGGCCTGTGTCTTCCAGCCATCCTTGGTACCGACTTCATGCCATTCGCCAGCCTCATCCTGGTATTCCAGCGTCTGGCTCTTCGGCCAAGACGCACGACCATCGTAGTAGAAGAAGGTCTTCACTTCGGTGATGGTCTGAGCTTCGTCGAAGGTGAACATGGCGACCGGGTCCACCGTCGAGGCGGTGGAAGCCCAAGTGGACCAACCCTTTGACGTAGTGTCACCATCGATGGCCTTGGAAGCGGAGGCACCCTCCTGGAAGTTCACCGAGAAGTTCGTGCCAGAGGCCGCGGCGATGTTCTTCACGCCTCCGACAACCGGAACCACAAAGGCTTCGATCTCGGTAGCGTTCATGAAGTCGCCGTTCTGCGTGTTGACGATACGCACCTGCGTGGCCTTGAGTGAACCATCTTCAGGAGTGAACGTAACAGTCTGCCCGGCTTTGGGCTTGACCTCGCTGCCGAACTGCGTCCATGTGGTGCCATCAGTGGTGTACTCAGCCTTGGCGGATGCCGGAGCCTTGTCACCATAGGTGATGGTCAGGCCGGTGACTTCTCGCTCTTCGCCGAAGTTCACCGTGGCGGTCGGGCTGGCAGAGTAATCATTCTTTGCGTTCCACGTCACCCAAGCCTCGGCCGACGTATCGTCATCGGTGAGCTTCTTCCACTGGTCGCCCTTGCTGTATTCCGTCTGCTGGTTGGTCACAGTCAGGTTGGAAGCAGTGTCGGCCACATTCTCAGGCGTGGCGGCGGTGACATAGATCGTACCCTTCAGCGCAATCGTGGTCGTGTCGTCCAGCTGGTAGGTACCGGCCACGGCAATGTTGTCGCCAGCCTTGGCCTCGGCGAGCTTGGCATCAAGCCCATCGAAGTTCCAAGTAACCTTAGCCGCATCACCTTCAAATGCAGGCGATGCCTTGACGTGCAGGTACACCGGCTCAGCCTCAAGCGCAGCCTTGGCGTTGCTTGCACTGGTGCCGGCCAGCACTGTGGCGGATACCGGATCGGAAACAGTGAAGGCACCAACGTAGACCGTGGCGGTGACGTTGAACTCATTGCCGTATACGTCGGCGGCAGTGGCGGTGGCCTCGTAGGTGCCTTCCTTGGCCACATCGACCTTGGAAGTATCCCAATCGGCGACCGTTGCCTTGCCTTCGCCCCAGGTGTAGTAGAGCGTGACTTCGGTCGGCAGTGTAGCCTTGGCGTTCACGGCGGTCTGCACGTTCACGGTTTTCTGGCCGGTAGGCGTTACATTGCGCAACGTCCAGGTCTGATTGGCGGATGGCGAAGTGCCGCTCGGCGATTGCCACAGGCCAACCTTCGTGCCAACTGCGGTGCCAGAGTTATCCACATCGAGGTTCGTCTTAGTCGCAGCATTGAGCAGCTGGTAGGTCGAACCATCGGAAGTGTTGAGAATCCACTTGGCAGCCGGGTCGGACTTGGCGGCCTCAACCGTCTCGTCGGAAAGCGCATTCGTGCCGTCCTTGGAAACCAGCACCTTGCCTTCGGCGTTGGTAATCACATAAGCTTGAGATCAGGGCGCTCGGAATCAGCGGGCTGCTCGATCTGAGTGAAGGTCCAGATCTGCTTCTTGGCGTTCTCGGCATCGGAAGCGACTTCAGCCAAAGACAGTGCCGAATCACCGGAAACAGTATCGGCTATGGCCTTGCCGGACTGCTTGCCGACGAGCTGGTAGGTGTCGCCGGTTTCGACGGCCGCATCCTTAGCATAGCCGGTCACGCCGGTGAGCTGGATGGAGGCGATGGAACGGGCGGGCACGGTGACCATAGCGGTCTTGGCAGCCTTGTCAATCACCACAGAACCTTCAGCTTGCTTGACATTGCTGGTCTTGGCGAAGACTTCCGGGGTGGCGGAATCGACGCCCGCGTTCTTGTCTTCGGAAGAGGTCTCGGTGGTCAGGTAGAGCTCGCCGGAAGCATTGTCGGCAATCTCGCCGTACTTCGACAGGTCGATGACGAAGGTCTGATCGGAGGTGCCGGAGTTGCGGTGGACGACGGTTTGCGTCTTGCCATCGGCGGAGGTGGCGGTCATGTTGTTGTCTTCGTCATTGTTGGCGATGACCTTGTCGCCCGCGTGGATGAAGTGGGTGATGGCCTTGACGCCGTTGTACTTGGCGTTGGCGATAACCGTGCACGGTTCAAGTCCATCGGTGGTACCGCCATTGTTGTTCACGCGGCGCTCGGAGTAGAGCTTGCCGTCCATGCCAGCCACGGTGCAGTCGAAGTCGATGAGCACGGTGCCCCAGTTGGTGTTCTCACCGGCCGGATTCACATTCGAGCCCATCTGCATGTTGTAGAGGTCCTCGACCACCTGCCAGAAGGTGAAGTCCTTGGACTGCAGGCGGGTGACGTTGGAGCTGATCTTGCTCATCATGCCCAGCGCGTTGTCGAAACCGTACGGATTGTAGGAGCCAGACTGCCAGGAGCCGTCCACCTCGCTCATCGACAGCTTCTTGCCGTCTGCCTGAGCGATATCGCGCGACTGCATCTGGTTGCTGTCGGAGTAGGCGTGAACGTTGTACTGGCCGATAAGGTCCTTGATCGCCTGCGGGTACTGGTTGTACGACTTGACGAAGTCGGCGGAGTTCGTGGCATCGGTGGCTGCGATGATGGTGTCATCATTGTCCTTGAGCGCCTCAGCGAGTGCGGTAATCGTCTGCTGCTGCTGGGCGTTGCTGACATGCATACCCTCCTGCGGCTTCTTCAGCGCGTTGGAGTATGGGGTGACGGACTTATCTTTGTCGGAGTAGTACTTATCCCAGTAGTTGTTAATGAGCTTGGTGTTGTCATCGCTCTCATCGGTGTACTTCGAAGCCATGTCGCCCGGAGTGCCCCAGTAACTGGTCTCGGACTCGTTGAACGGCTCGACCGTGTCAACGTTTGCGCCAAGGCTTTCGAGGTGCTCGACGTTCTTGGCCATGTACTGAGCGAATTTCTCAGGGTTTGCAAGATTATTGCTACCGGAGTTGCGTCCACCAGTGGCGTAACCGCTGTTGGTCAGGAACCACGGAGCGGAGTTGGCGAAGGCCTCTACGTCGGTGATGTCAGGGTTATCGCCGGTGGCACCGCGCTCAATCCACCAGTCTTGGGCGGCGGACTTGGAGAAGTCATACTGGTTGTCGTCAGTCGGGTCGAATGCCGCAGCCAGCTTGTCTTTGTCGGCCTGCTTGGTGGTTACGCCATTGCCATACGTGCCGGAGCCGGTGGCGTCATCTTTCCACGTGCCAGGCACGGCAGCGCCTTGGCGCATGAATGGGTAGCCGTAGGCAACATCGGAGGCATTGCCGCCGCCCACGTTGTAGCGGGCCATGTTCAGGTCCAGTCCTTCATCACCGAAGATGGACTGGTAGAACTGTTCGCGCAGCTGTTTGCCGTATTCCACAGCCTTAGCCTTGGAAGCGTCATCGCCGAGATTGGTGGTGATGGCCGATTCCTCGCCGAGGCTGCCGGTGGCGTTGGCGAACCAAGCCAGCGAGGTGCCCCAGCCATCGAAACTGTTGGCATACCACGGGTTCGGGGTCACGGTAATGGCATCGTTATCAGCCGCATACGCAGTGCCGGCAACCGCAAACGCCCCTCCTCCACTAGTGTTGCCGCCGCAACCATTGCAGCAAGCGATCTGCCAGTACCTTCATTGGTCTCCTTAGTGTTCCTGCTATCCGCCTCATACCGGGAAAATCGGCCTTTGCTTCACTGAGCCGGCCTCTTTGCCTGATACATGACCTACGTCGACTCCTTCTTTCGGCGCAGCCAAAATGTTTACGCAAACATTTTGATATGAGCGATTTTATCACAAAACCGTCACCCAGCAAACAACTTCAGAGACCACAAACGACGCACAAAGTCATGAGCCATTCGAATTGCGCTGGCCCAATCGCTACGAATCATATTTGCCGTAGCCCTTAAGTGAATCCCACTGCATCGAGATATCGCGCCCGCTATCCCTTCCGATAACGCCGACCACGCGTGTTGCCTTCAGCAATCAGCTTTCCTTGCGCAACTAAACCGTTTAGGAATTTGCGGACTGTTCTGTTATCGAGCTCTGTTATCTTGGCGAGTTCAGGTACAGTCACATAGTCAACCTCTGTCAAGCGTCGATTCATCGCCGACAGCATCGCTGCCCGCGAATCAATTTCACCCGATGCGGTTGCATCTGCTTTCTTACCATCCACACGTTCCCCGCCAATGAGCCTCGCACCCTCTTCGGCATCTTTCTCAACTACAGATCTCACGCTAGCAAAACCAGAACCATCCACGGTCTTCAGCGCAGGAACAATAGGAATCGTCGCCTCGAATATGTCACCATCGCGGAACTCAGGCTCTCGCTCAGTATATTGCCGGGACGCTCTTATCAGATTCCGCAGTCCGCTACCCAGCTGCTCGGCTATGCCGGTCTGCACAAACACATTAGCGATAATCGGATTCTTTGGCATTGGCGTGAACTCGCCCAGCTTCATTCGACCTTCAAAGAATGAGCGCGAAGCATTAACCGTCCGGATGGATTCATTATCAATGGTGACACGCGCCACCACCGGACTGGAATACTCCCGATGCATGAGGCTGTTTGCCACCAATTCACGGGCGATCATCGTACGCGGGCTCACTCGCTTATCGCCCTTTAACACAAAGCGGTCAGGCAGATTCCGCTCAGTAAATTCACGGAGTTGCTCGTACGAATCGAACAAGTTGGTCCGCACCATAAGTCGGTCATCGTATCGGTCAATATTGTCTCGCCGAACCACGGCATCAGTAATATACGCTGGGCAAACCGAGGAAATGACTTCATCCTTGCCCAAGAGCAGCACTGCAGCAAGATTAAAGCCCTCTTCGCCGGTCGTGTAATCACGATCGTATAGCTTGGCGCTGCGGAACAGTTCTTCGTCAGACATAGTTCCCCAAGGGTGCCCAGCTCGCTGAGCGACCGCCAGCTGCCGCATTCGCGCAATCAGCTCAGGACGCAAATCAAACGGAGTCACGTAACGGAAAATTCGCCGTTCGGAATAGTAGTTCTGCTTGCGAATATACATTTGACTAATCTGGATATCGCTTTCGATGTGTGTATCCACATCAGCAATGCGATCAAACACTGCGCCCTTGAACCGCACAACCGAAGAACTCGGAGCTACCCAAATACGAACAATAATCCGTTCGTCGTACTCGATATGTTCCGTTTCCACCATTGGAGCCGGTTCGAACATCTTACGATTAGACACTACGTTGACAACGTTGCGCTCTATCTCACTAACGCGCTTAGAATCGACGCCGAGCACTTGACCGTCATCGTCAACGCCAAGATAAATGCTGCCACCAGAACGATTGGCGAATGAGCATACAGTCTCAAAAGTATCCGTATGAGGCAATTCGCTGCAGCGCTTGAACTCGACCATAGATGATTCACCGGCCTGCAGCACTTGCATAAGTTCATCCTGCGTCATCGCATTCCGCCCTTCATAGCGATAATTCATACATTAGGACATGGCACTTATCGTATTTTAGCATCTAATTAGTACATTAGGACATTGTTTTATGTCCTAATGTACTAATTAGGCGGCTAATTGTACTAATAATTGCACACTGATGTACTAATCCGATGATCGAATGCACTAATTGTCCGCACAAATGCACTAATCGGATGACCGAATGTATCAATGAGACCTATAGGCAGCCGATTGGCTGACGATCAGCCCAGTCATTGGCTATCGGCCGCTAGCCAGTCAGCCGCCAACAGCCAACAGCCACCCAACCAATAGCCGCCAGCCAATCAGCCCGTCCAATCACTCCTTGTGTTCCAGTGCGGCCTTCAAATCGCGGCTACGGTAGCGTTCGCGCAGCATAGAGAATCCACCGAAGCCCACAAGCCACACCAGGCCGCAATCGCGGAATTGCGCGTATCGTCCGCAAGGAACAACGTCAGGTAGATGAACACGAAGAACACGATTGCCACCGTATTGAGCACCTTCCACGCGGGCATGACGAACCCGTCCGGAATGAAATCAGCGGAACGGCGGTACCTGCGATGCGCCAGCAGCGTCAGGATGTAGATGAACAGGAACACCGCGGAGCTGGCGGACGAGAACAGCACGAACGCTCCGGACACACCGGGGATGGCGTTGACGATCGGCGACAGCAGTATCAGCGCCGCGGACACCAGGATGGCGCGGGCCGGCACCTTGCGATCGGACACCTTGCCGAGCTTGTTCAGCATCGGGTTCGGCGACACCTCGGACAGCTGGTACAGGTGGCGGCCAGCCGAGTACAGCAGCGAGTTCAGCGCGGAAGATGCGGCGGTGATCACCACGAAGAACACCAGCGCGGACGCCCAATTCAGCCCGGCGTACTGGAACACCATAATGAACGGGGAGGCAAAGGAGCCGTCCTCGTTCGGCTTGAACGAGGTCCACGGCACGATGCACATGATGGCCACGAGCGCGCCCACGTAGAAGATGAGCACACGCACGATGATCTCGTTGACGGCTTTGGGCAGCACCTCACGAGGATTCTTGGTCTCGGAGACGGTGACGCCCACGAACTCGAGCAGCTCATAGGCGAAGAACACCATCTGGAAGCTCATGAGGAAGGCCATCCAGCCGTTCGGGGCGAACGAGAAGCCGGCGAACAGGTTGTCGAGTCCGGCGTGGCCCGCCGGACTCACATGATCCACGCCATGAATCCGCGCGGCCGGGTAATGGTAGCCGATCACGATCATGACCACGGCGGTGACGATCATCGCGCAAATCAGCGTGATCTTGATCATCGAGAACCAGAATTCCACCTCGCCGAACACCTTGACGGCGATCAGGTTGACGGACACCAGCGACACCAGGAAGCACAGTTCGATCAGCCATTTCCAATGGGTCAGGTCGATGCCGAACGTGTCGAAGAAGGTGATGAAGTACGTGGAGACGGCCGTGATCTCGGTCATGCCCAGCAGCACGAGCGCGGCCCAATACGTCCAGCCGGCGAAATGCCCCCACCCGTTGCCAAGGTAACGGGTGATGAAATTGATGAAGGTGTGCTGGCTGGGGTCGCGGTACATCATCTCGCCGATGGCGCGCATCAGGAAGAACATGATGACGCCGACCAGAATGTACACGAAGATGATCGAGGGGCCGGTTAGCGAGATTGACTTGCCCGAGCCCAGGAACAGGCCGGTGCCGATGGTGCCGCCAATGGCGATGAACTGTACGTGGCGATTGCTCAGGCCACGCTCCATCTCGTTGGTCTGGTCCAGGCTTTCGACAGACTTGAGTTTGCCCGTAGCCTGCTGTGTACCACCATTCACATTCGTATCGGCCATACTGATTTCATTTCTCTTCTCTGCCGCCCGATTGTTACGCACCAGACGCGATACTCGTTCAAAACAAGTTCAAACTGTATCACCGAAATATGTCACGAAAACCGCTCAGCTCAAGAATACATGCGATGATACTGTAAATATTCCGCCAAAAAGTTCAATTCATCAACACCAAATTGAACTTCTACCTCTATTCCACGGACTTGAGCGAGCTGACCGGGTCTACGCGATCGAGCACTGGTTGGTGAACAGCTGCACCAGCAGCGCGAACGCCAGCGTCGCCACCACGGCAATCGCATAGCTGTACCAGTGCACTTCCACTTCGAAATACAGCGACGGCATATTCAACGCAGCAGTCAGTAATCCGCCTATCCACCTGCCAAGCGGCAGACCAACCACCACACCCATACCGGTCAATATCATCATCTCGCGGTTCACGTAGTTGTGCACCTCGCGGTCATAGAAGCCCAGCACCTTCAGTGTGGCCATCTCGCGGATGCGTTCGGACACGTTCGTATTGGCCAACGTAAACAGCACCACCAGCGCCAGGCCGCCGGCGAGCCCCACAATCAGCGCCACCACGGCACCCATCAAATCGAACTTAAACGTGGCGGCCAGATGCGCACAGCTCACGGCCTTGAGCACCGACGATTCCTCGCCCAACCGATCCGCATATTCGGCCTGTTCGGTCTCGGAACCTTTCAGCTTGGCGAGCATCGCGTTCCACGTCAAGGTCGAGGCAGTGCCATCTCCCGAAGCCGAAGACGTCACACCGCCGGCCGCAAACTTCTGGTCGTACAGTCGCTCACTGATGTACACATCAGAGCCAATAAGATTGCGCGTCACGGCCGTGACCTGCACCTTGGCCCGGCTGCTACCGCCATTGCCCAGCGTGACGGTGTCGCCGGCATGAATATTCAGCGAGTTGGCGGCGGACTGCGATACAATCACGCCACTATCGTCCAGCGCTACAGTGCCGCCACCCGCTTTGCCGAAGATATTGGGCAGCCCAAACCATCCATCATCGCCAGCTTGTTCCAGCGTGACCATATCGTTCAAGATATTCAGCGAATCGTTGGGCACGGTCATCAGCTGCACGGTTTCGCTTTCCTGCGCCGCATTGCTCATCTCGCCACTATCCACGCGCAGATTCAGCGTTTCGGTGGTTTGGCCATCTTGTGCCACCTGCTTGCGCATCGCGGTGGCGTCATCGTCATTGGCCACGACCATCAGGTCGTACTGGTAGATCTGCTCGTATTGTTTGACGCCAATCGTGTCGACGGTGTCATTAATCGCAAATCCGCAGATAATCAACGCTGTGCAACCGGCCACGCCACCCACGGTCATAATCAAGCGCGACTTGAATCGGAAGATATTGCGCGCGGTGACTTTGCCGAGGAAGTTCAGCCGGCTCCATACCGGGCGAATCCGCTCCAGCAATATGCGAGCGCCCGCTTTCGGTGCCTTCGGCCGCATCAACGCGGCGGGCGTGTGCCGTATCTCCTCGCGACAGGCGAGCGCGGTGGCCACGCCCACGCCGACCACGAACAGCACGATGCCGGCCGAACCGTACAACCAGTCGTATTCGAGTCGCACACCGGGCAATATATACAGTCCCTCAATCACCACCAGCAGGAATGCCGGGATGCCAAGGAATCCGACCAGCAGACCGATGCCGCCGCCGACCAAGCAGGCGAGCAACGCGAACAGCAGATACCGGCTGGACACGGCGAGTCCGCCATAGCCGAGTCCAAGGTAGGTGCCGATAAGTCCGCGGTCTTCCTCGACCATGCGGGTCATGGTGGTCAGGCTCATGAGCACGGCGACCAGCAGGAACACAATCGGGAATGCGCGGCCGATGGATTCGATGGAACTGACGTCTGATTTGAGCGAGCTGAATCCGTCGATCGAAGCGCGTGTCTGCACATACCAACGTGCGTTGGCCACATCGTCGATGCGCCGTTGCTGCTTGGCGAATTCGCTTTCCGCTTCGCTTCGCTTCGCATCGAGTTCAGACTGCGCATCATCCAGTTTCGCCTTGCCGTCCGCGAGCTGTTGTTCGCCTTCTTCCAGCTGCCGCTCGCCTTCTTCGAGCTGCCGCTTGCCGCTGGCCAGTTGGGCGGCCTGCGCTTCAAGTTGCGCCGACTGGGTTTCGAGGGTTGCGGCATTCGCTTCGAGTTCCGCGGATTGGGTATTGAGCTGTGCCTCTCCTGCAGCCGCTTCCTGTTCCTTGGCGGTCAGTTGCGCGTTCTGCTGGTCCAAGGTGGATTGTGCGGGGGCAATGGTTTCGTTTAATGTGCGCTGCAAATCGGCTTTCTGCTGGGCCAGACTGTCTCGCTGCGTTTGCAGTTCCGTTTGCTTGGCGGTCAGCTGTTGCCGCAGATCGCTGATTGACGGCACTTCAGGCACGGTAATGCCAAGCGCGCGAGCAGTTGCTTGATGGCCTGCCATGTGGGTGAGTTGAAGTCGATATTCGGGTCAAGTTGCGCCAGTAGATTGTCGGCCTGTTGAATCATGGACAGCATCTGATCAATTTGTGCCACGCCTTGGTCGATTTGGGTAATGCCCTGTTCGATTTTCGTGCGATTGGCAGTCAGTTCCGTTTGCGCCGCATCGAGCTGTTTGCGAGCCGAGGTGAGCTGCGCTTTGCCCGATTCGAGCTGGGTGCGCGCTTCGGCTATCTGCTGGCGACCTTGCGCGATCTGTTGACGGGCCGATGCAATCTGCGCACGTCCATCGGCGAGCTGCCGTTCGCCATCGGTAATGGTTGTCCTGTTGTTCTCCAATTCGGTACGGCTATCTTGCAATGTCGTTTCGTTGGCTTCCAGCTCGGCCCAGTTGTCGTCGATCTGCTTCTGGGCTTCGTCCAGCTGCTCGTTGGCCTCGTCTTGGGCATCGTCCAGTTTGCGCTGCGCGCTGGAGACGATCTGTTGACGACGGGCTTTCTGGCGTGTGGTCTGTATCTGATGTTCGATACGGTCGGCCACGGTTTTGACGGCTTCATCGTAGGCATCGGAAAACGTGTCAAAATCGGACGCACCAGTGACGGCAACCGATATCGCAGTGTATATATTGCCGGTCACGCCGTCGCTGGGTGCAAAGAACGTATAGTCCTCGGATGAGGTGGACCGGAAGGAGGTCATGCCCGAATAGCCGTCTGGATTGTTGAGGTCGCGCGGGTCAAGTACGACGCCGGTGATGGTGAGTTTCGTGGGGAACTGCGGGGATTGCTCGGCGTCGGCGTCCGTATTGGCGGCGGACTTCGCATCGGATGCCGAGGCATTGGCGGCGACACCTACCGTATCGGCATTATTGGAATCGTCAGTCTCCGTGGCCGCTACCGATATGACGGATGAAGAGGTGTCTTGTGGCGTCACAGTAATGGTGCCGCCAATCTTGAGTCCGCTATCGTTCAGGAACTGCTGAGTCACCGCCACTTCGCCGGCCTTGTTCGGCAGTTTGCCTTGTTGCAGGTACGGCTGATCAAGCCCTTCGGTACCGATTTCCTGCATGGTCACGGTTTTCTTGGTGCCGTCCACCAACGTGGTCACCGTCTGAGAACGTTCGGGCTGCACGGTTTGCACACCGTCGATTCGGCGCAGTGCCGCCGCATCATCATCGGTCAGGCCGTATGTGGATAGCACCTGCAGGTCATGCAGTCCCTGCTGATCGTAAAAACGACCGGCCGCCAGAAAAGCATCGCGGCATCCGGCGTAGATGCCGGTCAGCACGGCCACGCCAAGCAGCGTGATGACGGCGATCGAGACGAACCTCTTCCAGCTGCGCAGCCAGCAACGCAACGTATCTTTGGCAAATACCGCAGAAACGCCCGCTCCTCGACCGCCGCTATCGTCGAGGTTCCGCCGTTTCACAGAATGTTTCACAGGTTGTTTCACGAATCGCCTCGCTTGTTTCACGGGGCGTTTCACAGAGTGTCTTGCAGTGAGCATCGCCAATCACCTACCATTCGATATCGGCGATGGGCCGCGGCGTTGCGTTGACCTCCTCGCTGGTCACCTTGCCGGAGCGGAAGCGAATCACTTTGTGAGCCATCGGTGCAAGCGCGGAATTATGCGTGATGATCATTACGGTCATGCCTTGTGTTTGGCAAATATCCTGCAGCAACTGCAGCACTTCCTTGCCGGTCTCGTAATCGAGCGCACCGGTCGCTCATCGCACAACAACAGCTTCGGCTTTTTGGCAATCGCGCGGGCGATGGATACACGCTGTTGTTCGCCGCCGGACAGTTGTGCCGGGAAATTCCCCATGCGCTCCCCCAGTCCGACCTTGTACAGGGTTTCCGCCGGGTCGAAATGATCGGGGCAAATCTGTGAGGCAAGTTCCACGTTCTCCAGCGCGGTCAGGTTCGGCACAAGATTGTAGAACTGGAAGACAAAGCCGATGTCGTTGCGCCGGTAGGTCACCAAATCGCGCTTACGCAATCCGGTGATGTCGCGATCGCCCACAATGACGCGGCCTGAAGTCGCGGTATCCATGCCGCCCAGAATGTTCAACGCCGTGGTCTTGCCTGCGCCTGACTGGCCGAGGATGACGCTTAACTCGCCTTGATCGGCGGTAAAGCTCGCCTCATCGAGCGCCCGAATCACGCTGCTGCCGGAGGGGTATTCCTTGACCACATGATCGAATTCGATATATGCCATCACGCACCTCCAACAGTTCCCACCACGGCCCGCTCCATTCGCAATGCCACCTGCGTTCCCTTGCTATACTCAAGTAAAACAACACTGTGTCGGTTCTGCAACCAACAGTTGGATTGTGAGTTGTCGGAACTTGGGGAGAATGCCATGGCCAAGGATTTGACGGAAAGCCGCCGCACCCGATACACACGGCTCGCCATGCAAGACGCGCTCGTCGAGCTGCTGCAGGACCAGCCGCTTGGGTCCATCACCGTCAAGGCATTGTGCGAGCGGGCGGACGTGAACCGTTCCACGTTCTATGCGCATTACACAAGCATTGAAGATCTACTGCACGATATCGAAGACGAGACCATGGCCTGGGTTACTGCCGCGCTCGACCAGTTGCTCGCGCAGCCTGATTCAGCCGGCATCGAGCACGTCATCGAACGTATCTGCCAATACATCGCCGACAATCGCAAGCATCTGCAGGTATTGATGAGCCCGAAAGCAGATATCGGCTTCCAACAGCAGCTACTGGGACTTATTTACAGCCGGCAGACGGTCGCCGAGCAGCTGCAGCCCGCCGCCAACGACCCGGTCGAGGCCCAAATGCGCATGCGCTTCGCCGTATCCGGCAGCATCGGCCTACTGCAATACTGGCTCGCCACCGACCTCGCAGCATCTCCGGAATCAGTGGCCCACACCATTTTCACCATGGGCATGCCCGTCTCGCAGTGAATTGGTGGGGATGGTTTGATGGGCCACTGCCGACTTTAGCTGTTTCGATCAAACGCGAATACCGGTATGGGCTGGCATCGGCATTCTTTGGCATTACGGCATGCCGCGCCTTACAATGACGAGCGTTGCGCATGGCGACCTTCCGCCGGTCATGCTAAAAATCAAAGAAGACTCGAGAGAAGAGCACAATGAGTACTACTGATGCGCCTAAGAAGCCGCGCGAAACCGACGACGTGCCGGTGCCGGCCACGCTGCGCAAGTCACTGAAGAACCGTCATATCCAGCTGATTGCACTGGGCGGCGCCATCGGAACCGGCCTGTTCTATGGTTCCAGCGAATCCATCGCGCTGGCCGGCCCCTCGATTCTGCTCGCCTACTTGGTTGGCGGCTTCGCGATTTTCGCGATTGTGCGTGCACTGTCTGAAATGTCCGTTGAGGATCCGAAGGCGGGCGCGTTCAGCTACTATGCCACCCGCTACTGGTCCAAGCGCGCCGGCTTTATTTCCGGCTGGAACTACTGGTTCAACTACATCCTCGTCTCGATGGTGGAGCTATCAGTGGTGGGTTCGTTTGTGAACTACTGGTTCCCGGCGATTCCGACATGGGTGTCGGCGGCCGTGTTCTTGGTGATCATCTGCGCCGCCAACCTGCTGGGCGTCTCTAAATTCGGTGAGTTCGAGTTCTGGTTCGCCATTATCAAGATTGTGGCCGTGATCGCATGATCGTCGGCGGCCTGGCCGTCATCATCTTCGCTCTGCCCACCGCATCCGGCATCAAAGCGAGCTTTGCCAACTGGTTCACCTTGGAAGGGGGCTTCTTCCCGAACGGTCTCATGGAGCAGACTAAGGACGGCACCTGGACCGGCCTGTTGATGGCGCTTGTCGTGGTGATGTTCAGCTTCGGCGGCACCGAGCTCATCGGCATCACCGCCGGCGAAACCGAGGACCCTCGTCGTACGATTCCCCGCGCCACCAATGACATTATCTGGCGAATTCTCGTGTTCTACATTGGCGCGCTCGGCGTAATCATGGCCGTCATACCGTGGAACACCATCGGCGGAGACGATGTTCCCAGCCCGTTCGTGCAAATCTTCGATTCCGTGGGCATCCACGCGGCCGCCGGCATCCTCAACTTCGTGTGCCTGACCGCTGTGATGAGCGTCTACAACTCCGGCCTGTACGCCAACTCCCGCATGCTGTATTCGCTGGCCAAACAAGGCAATGCACCCGCGTATCTGGGCAAGCTCAACGCTAAGGGCGTGCCGGTGGCCGGCGTGCTGACGTCCGCCGTGATCACCGCCATCGCCGTGGTCGTGGTGTTCGTGTGGCCTGAGTTCGCGTTCAACTATCTGATGTCGATTGCCACCATCGCCGGCATCATCAACTGGACGATGATCATGTTCACCGAAATGAAGTTCCGTAAGGTGGTCGCCGCGGGCGGCGCTCCCGAGGATTCCGAACTGGCCGGCAAGTCCGGCAAGGAAGCGCTCGACGCGATTCACTTCAAGCTGCCGTTCGCTAAGGTGACCCCGTGGGTGGTGTTGGCGTTCTTGGCACTGGTCGTGGTGCTGATGTGCTTCTCCGCCAGCTACCGCGTCGCCGTCATCGCCGGCGTGATCTGGCTGGCCATCCTCTTCGCCGCCTACCAGCTCACTCAGGCGAAGAAGTAAGGCTCCATTTGCGAATAGCTCTCACTGATGAGCACTCAGTGAGAGCTATGCAAATGGGATTTATTCATGAAACAGCTCATCGATGCCGACGACTGAACGTCGGATTGAGACGCCGCAGCATCGTCGACCAGTGATTGATCGAAACCGCCGAGCGAAAACAGCAGGTATGTTCGCTGGCCGATACCGGTTCGCGCAGCACGGTCTCGCAGTAGATTCAGCACGGAACGGTCCACCGGCGCATTGCGGAATTTGCACTCGCCCACAATGGCAGCATCAGACGCATTGTCAACGGCCATCACGTCTATCTCATCCTGACGATCCCACCAACGGCCAACCGCACGCGCACGGAAGGGCAACCGTCCAGCAGCACTCTCACGCCACATCCATTCACGGCACAGACCCTCGAACGGTTTGCCGGCAAAATCATGTAATACCGGCTTGATATGACGCTCGTATACGCCTTCCACATCGCCCCGCTCCAATTCCGAACGATACGGAAAGACAAACGAATACCAGAATCGGAAGAAATTGTCGCTCAGCTGATACAGCCCACGCGAACCTTTCGCCCGCTCCTTAGCTTCGCCGTGACTGGGAACTCACGTTCCACAATCCCCAGTTCCATAAGATTGGCGAGATACGACGATACTGTTGCGTTTGCCATCATCGTGTGTGTCGCGATCTCATTCAGCGAAGTTGCGCCGAGCGCGATCGCCCGTATCACGCTGTTATATTTCGCAGTTTCCCGCAGTTCTTCGTGCAACAAAAATTCAACCTCGCTGTATAGCGGAGCAATGCGTCTCAGAATATGCCGCTTGACATTTGCGTCTATGGTCTCATCTGGGTCAAATTCCTCTAGGTAACGCGGGATACCGCCCAGTATTGCGTAGGCCAGCGCCTTATCCTCGCCACTATAGTTGGGGAAGAATTGCGCTGCATCCCAATATGGCATCGGCAGCATCTTCAGGATGCCGGTCGCACGACCATATAGCGGCGATTTTTCTCCCAACAGCTCCTTTTCGATGAAGCTCATGGCACTGCCGCAAATCACAATCATCAGATTTGCATGACGCAACGTGTGGTCCCAAAGATTCTGTAGCACTGACGGCAATGACGGATCAGATTTGACCAGATAAGGAAACTCATCGAATATCACAAGCCTGCGGCCGCCATCGCTCGGCTCTGGCAGCCGGGTTAACTCGGTTAACGCCCTTTCCCAAGAAGGATATTGACTCAGATAATCTTTGCCCGGGGCACCCGCCTCGAACATGAGACGGGAGAACGATGCCAGCTGTTCATCTTTAGTGGCATTCTGCGCCGCGAAGAATAAGGTTTCCTTGTCTTTTGCGAGTTGAATAAGCGTCTCTGTTTTTCCCACGCGCCTGCGGCCGTAGACGAACACAAGCTGTGCCCTACGCTCAGTGAAACATTCCTGCAGTTGCTTGAGGTCATCGTCTCGTCCGATGAATGCCATGCTGCCCGCCTCCTTTATGCCATACGCCGGCGTATTTCTATCGCATCACGATTTATTGTATCACGATTAGTATAATCGTGATTATACAAGCTGTGACGAGGTGCGGGTACGGGCCAATTTGCAAAAAAATCTCACTGAGGGGGAGGTGGTGACGGCTTTGAGGTCGAGCTTGCCGCAGGTCAGGTAGACCATGGTGGCGAAGTAGTCCATGTCACGGAAGCCGCAGGCCCGTCTCTTCACGTTCCGGACGACGCTGTCGACGCCTCGAGGACGGCGTGGCGTACGGGTGCTCGAAGTACGCGACGACTCGGCGAAGCGGCGGCGGACCAGACGGGCGGGTTCCTTCACGGGTTCGAGCCTCGAGTGTATCATCCACGAGCACAGGCGGTATAGCCTGACCCATGCCCCGGCGGGCGGTGTTTTTAGTCAAGTCGGTGTTTCGTGTTTCGTCACTAATTTTTGGCCTTTCGCTGTTTGTGGTGGGTGGTTTGGGTGCGGGGTGATGCCGGGTGCCCGCCCCGTGGGCCAGGCCCGGCAGCGGGTTCACGCTCCTGTTCGAGGCTGGGCCGTGGAGATGCCCGCCACCTGCCCGTCAGCACGCTCGCCGAGCCAATTGGACGAGACCGACACCCGTTTGTGGCGGTCCGTCGCCCATTACGTCGACGAGGCGAGGAGGCTGGAGGACTACATGGGTGTGGAGGCCATCGGCATCGACGAGACCAGCCGCAGGGGCCGCAATTGCATCACCGTGGTCGCCGATCTCGTGGAGCACGATGTCATCAACGTGACGCCGGGCAAGGACCCGGCCACGGTCGAACGGTTCTCGCGTGATTTCATGGACCACAACGGGGTCCCGGAATATGTGCGTCTGGTCGCCTGCGACATGAGCCTGGGCTTCCGGAAGGGCATCCGTGAGCATCTGCCCATGCGCGGCGGATCGTCGACAGGTTCCACGTGGCCAGGCACGCCAACGAGGCCGTCGACAAGGCCGGGAAGACGGAAGGCCGCTCCAACCCGCTGCTCAAACGGACCAAGTACCTGTGGCTGCGCAACGAGGAAAGCCTGACCGAACTGCAGGTGGAGACCAAGCGCAACCTGACGAGGCAACGGTTGAAGACCGGCCGCGCCTGCCGGACTGCGCGAGGTCCTGCAGGACATCTACACGGACAGCCGCACCCCGTCCGAGGCATGGGTGCGCCTGCATCGCCTGTGCTCGTGGATGATGCACTCGAGCTCGAGCCCATGAAGGACTTCGCCCGCATGATCCGACGCCACTTCGCCGAGATCGTCGCCTACTTCGAGCACCCGTACACCAACGCCGTGCTCGAGGGCGCCGACAGCGTCATCCAGAACGTCAAACGACGGGCGAGAGGCTTCCGCAACATGGACTACTTCGCCACCATGATCTACCTGACCTGCGGCAGACTCGACCTCAAAGCCGTCACCACCACTTGACCATCACCCACCACAAACAGCGAATAGCCAAAAAAATGACGCATGTGCTGTTATACATTAAAACGCACAGAAAATCACACATATACTGTGCGATTTTCTGTGCGTTGCAGTGAGCAGCTACTCAGTTATGCGCGGCGCTTGCGCCAGATGGACAGCGCAATGCCGGCAGCGGCGAGCAGCACCATGGCACCGCTCACGCCATATACGGCGGCACCGGTGGCCGGCAACTTGCCGTCAGACTTGGTGTCATCGGTCTTGTTGTCGGTCTTGTCGCCTGCGTTATCGCCCTTGTTGTCACCATCGCCGGTATCCGGCTTGGTGGGCGTTTCCGCCTTCTGCAATGCTGCGATGGCGGCGCTCAGATCAGCGGCGCTTGTCAACCACAGCCTGGTCGGAGGAAGCGAGCGCAGCCTTGGCGACCTGCAGTGCCTTGGCGAGCGCAGCCCAGGAATCGGCCGTGTAGTCGGATTCCTTGAGCGCTTCGGCGGCGGCGATCTGCTTGTTGAGCTCAGCCAAATCGACCTTGCCCTGTTCAATGCCGTCAACCGTAGTATCGGATGGATTGACCAAACCATCGGTGTAGCCGTCGTAAGCAACCGCAACAGTGCAGAGACGCTGGCCGGGAGGGTCACAGTGGCCTTGCCTTCGGCGTCGAGCTTCACGGTCTTGGACCAGTCGCCAGCAGAGAACTTCACCGAACCGGCGAGCGTGCCCTTATCGGCGGCGGTCACCGTGGCGGTGAGCTCGCGGGTGCCGGCGTTGTACACGGCCTTGGTGGTGGAGTCAACAGCTCGATGTGCGTCGGGTTGGCAGCGGTCCAGGACTTCGTCACCTTGAGCACAGACTCAGGCACGTTCACGAACGCACCGTGACGCACCTTGTCCGGCAGACCGCCGTTAGCACCCTGAGTGATGTAGCCCTGAGCGCCCGGCTCGGCTTTGACCGGCTTCTTTTCGTTGTTGAAGTCCGGGTAACGCTTGGTCATCGGGTTGTCCCACGTGGTCTTGGAAAGCTCGGCACCCGTGGTCATAAATGCACGGTAGGCGAAGTTGTCGGACAGCAGAATGTAGCCGTCGTCGTCCTTCGTGTTGAGTTCGTCATCCTTGTTGAGCTTGATGGTCTCTGGTCCTTCGAACGGCAGCAACGCCTGCTCGAGCAGCTGCCAACCGGTGTTCGGGTCCTGACCCGGAGATGCCTCGGTGGTCGGTGCAGTCAGCACCTTGGAACGCTCAAGGAAGATGCTCTTACCAGTGGTGATGTAATCGCCAGCGGCACCGCCCTGCTCATTCTTGGTGAATCGGTAGTAGTAGCCACCGATCTTACGCACGGTGGAATCAATGCGCGAGTAGCCGGTGTCCTGCCACATCTGCGGCTCGGTGAAGTTCACGAAGTCGCGGGTGATGGCGTAACGCACCTGAGCATAGGAGCTATTGCCGGTTTTGTCGTTCTTGACCGGAGTGGTACGGGTGTCATCAGTGAACATGCGGGAAGAGAAGAACACCACGTAAGCGTTCAGGTCATCATCCCAGTAAGCTTCCGGCGCCCAGGTCATACCGGCGTTCGGCGTGTTGATGGTGATGCCGCCGTTGCCGTCGCCGTTGGTACGGGTCCAGTTCATCATATCGGTGGACTCGTAGACCTCAACTTTCCGAGAACCGTTAACCTGGTTCTGGCTCCAGCCCATTGACGAGACCTTGAGATCAGTGGCAATCAGGTAGTACTTGTCGCCTTCGTGGGAACGCAGCACGAACATGTCACGCAAGCCACCCGTGTCTGCATCATTGGTAAGTACCGCCTGGCCATTGTTGCGAGTCTTAAACGTGAAGAAATCGTTCTTCTCAGTGGAAGCCACCCAGGCCTTTTCTCCACCGTTGCTGTCGCTCTCAAAAGTGACGGCCGCATAGCCGGTGTCAGGCGCGATGCGGGTCTTCTCCTTGACAGTGACCTCGATGGTCTTGGTGACCTTCTCACCGCCGTTGTAGGAAGCGGTGGCGGTCAGCGTAACCGGCTTGGAATCACCGTCGCCGTAGGCCGGACGATTGATGATGCCAGCACCACGATACGGGTCATCGGCACCAGTGGTCTTGTTTTCGTACTTCTCGTTAGTGGACGTAATGAGCTTCTCGTCCGAGGACTTCCACGTAATCGCCGAGCCGTTCTTGGTGCCCTTGGCGACTAGCGGCAGATTCTCGGCCGCCGGAACTTTCAGCGCAGCAATCGCGGCATCGAGGTCGGCTGCGGCGGCGTTCTGGGCGTTCATCGGCTCAACGGTGACGGGCAGTTCGGCCTTCACACCACCCAGCTCAGTGGTGGCGGTGATGGTGGCAGTACCAGCCTTGACGCCGGTTACAGTACCGTCTGCGGCGACCTTGGCCACGGACTCATCGGAGGAGGACCAGGTGACGTTCTTGCTCACGGCGTCGTCCGGAGTGACGGTGGCGGTGAGCTTGGTGGAGTCCTTCTCAATCAGGGTGAGCTTGTTGTTCACCACACCGGTACCGGAAATCGCAACGGCGGTCGGCATGGTCAGGTCAGCGCCCCTGTAGACCTTGATATCATCCATTGCACCATTCCAGTACTCATCGACGGAGTAGAACGACTTGCCGATGTAGGCGGTGGTCGCACCGAGATCGCTCATCTTGATGCCGGTGTTGGCCTTGAAAATGATCAGGGCATTGTTGCGGAACACGGCAAGGTTGGTGCCGTCCACGACAATCTTGTAATCGGCCCAGCTGTTGTCGTTGCCGGAAACGGTGACCTTGGATCCCTGTTCGTTACCCCAGTTGTTGTTGGAGATAACGCCCTTGATGGCGGTCTTGCTGTTGTAGAACATCAGGTACTTGTTGGCGTTGGCCTGATCGGTGGTGTTGGCGTCGTTCGAGCCGTCCTTGCCGACGATGAACGAGAAGAACTTGCCGCTGTCGTCGTGACGAGTCTTGGACGCGAACTCCAGAGTGAAGGAGTCGCCCGCATCCTTGAACAGCTGGTCATCGATCTGGCGTATTGGCCATCGCCGCGCAGTGAGAGCGCCTCGTTGTTGCTGCGGTCACCGTACTGTTCGATCTTGGCGCCGTCCTTCAGCGTCAGGTTGTACTTGCCGGTCGAATCGGCAATCGCGCTGTTCGTGGTGCCGTTTTTGCCCGTGAAGTCCCAGCTGGCGAGCAGCGTCGGTTCAGCAGCCTTAGTAGTCTGCACTGTCGCGGTATCGGTTGTCTGTGGTTGGAATCTTCCGATTCCATGGCATACGTCGTCGGAACTACTGCCACCATCGTTGATATTGCAATCAACGATGCTGCCATCTTCTTCCAATGCTTCACCGCATCTCTCCTTGTCCTTTGCCTCGACCCACTTGTCGGGTGTCTCGTTCGCCTCTACGTGAACGCAAACATTATTTGCGATGATACCATTACGGCACTGAGACTCAGTGTGCCAGATTCCTTATGTATATAAGCACTTACGGGGGCAACCGCCCAGTCCGAACACCCCCCGTATGTCAAAAGCCCCCTTCCAAGCCAATCACTAATACCCCCTCAATCGGCACCCCGCTCCGCCAGCCGCCCCAAACTGTTATCAATTTGTTATCTTTACCGCGCTTGCGTGGACAGAGAGCGCTCAGACCTCGAAGATCGCCGCATATTCGCGAGAGAACCCGCCTAGTCAATGAGATATGGATTGAAAACACGCTCGGTAACGGGGATATGGAGCATCAGCATGGTGCCGTAACCAAGGATCACCAGGAGGAACAGTCCACCGGGCATGTAGAACCAGCTGGCCACCAGCAGCGCCACGAACACGGCATCCACGAGGACTAGGGCCACGGTCATCGCGATGTGGGAGATGCCGAAGATGAAGGCGTTCTTCAAGGTGCCGGCCACGGTGTTCTCGAAGCGTGCCTGAAGCGCGAACACCCATTCGAAACCGATAAGCCAGAGGATGGTCAGCGCGAATTTGATGATGAGCAGCGGCGTGATCTGCAGGACGATCCATGACCAGACCAGTGCAATCAGCGCCACCAAGAACGGCAGCCACAGCAGTGTGGCTTTGATGAAGTTGGCTTTGAATGACTTGAAGTAGTTGGCGGTTACGCCTTTGCCCTCGCCCTCGATGGAGCGGCGGCAAGCATCATGGCCGGCAGTCAGGGCCGCACCGATGGTGATGATCGGAATCGAAGTGACCAGCATCAGAATGTTGATCCATACGCCGTCAACAAGATTGCTCCACGCGCGCATGAATTTCGAGTCCGGTGCCAGCCAGTTCATCAACTACTCCTTGTACAGCTTTTGGCTCCCTCAGGAGGGGAGCCAAATTGTCGGGCTCAACCCTTGACCGCTCCGCCTTCGGCCCTGCAATTACGGACTCGCCTACGACGAGGCTCATCATTGGCTTCGCCGCTGTCGCGGCTCAGCCTGGACCTGCTGGAAGCCACTGGCTCCAGCCATGGCTGACGACGCGAGTCCGTCAGCCTTGACCGCCTCCCGCCACTCGACTACAAG
>ENA-OQIW01000042-OQIW01000042.1-human-gut-metagenome-genome-assembly--contig:-NODE-42-length-28986-cov-3.235074_pt1 | contig 28986 bp, 23 predicted proteins | sample MGYA00242586_ERZ504751 | MGnify/ENA primary metagenome ERZ504751 (study PRJEB26092, sample SAMD00036349) | human gut metagenome | host: Homo sapiens | study: EMG produced TPA metagenomics assembly of...
TTTTGGACCTTTGAACAGGTTGAAGTAAATGGCAGGATAGGCGGAAACATACCGCAACGCATACATGAACAGCAAATCGGGCAGAGAACAGTTGAGAAAGGTTCTCTCTGACGAATACTACAACGCAGTAATGGCGGTGTGGGGAGCAGCCCCGACCGTTGACGAGCCGGTAGAAAGCGAGGTCGAATAAGTGACAACTGAAATTATTATCGCTTTAATCACGCTTGCAGGTTCTGCGGTGGGTACTCTTGGCGGTATTGTGATTAACAGTCGAATGTCGAACTATCGCATTGAACAGCTCGAAAAAAACAACGAAAGGAAAGATTGAAAATGAAAAAAATTTTTACCAAAGAATGGGCAAAAGCTACGGCGGTCAGAGCGATTAAGACTGTTGCACAGACTGCTGTTGCAACAATCGGCGTGTCAGCCGTTATGACAGATGTAAACTGGATTGCGGTAGGCTCGGCAAGCCTTTTGGCAGGTGTATTGTCGGTACTCACATCGGTGGCAGGTCTGCCTGAAGTATCAGAAAGCGAGGAATAACATGAGTAATTCAAAACTTGTAAATTACACTAAATTATCGCCAAATCACAGCGGTAAACGCACACACAGTATTGACCGCATTACTCCACATTGTGTAGTCGGTCAGTGTAGCGTTGAAACTCTCGGCAACATCTTTATGAATACAGCCTGTGAGGCAAGCTGTAACTACGGAATCGGCTATGACGGCAGAGTGTTGCTTTGTGTTGATGAGGGCAATCGCTCTTGGTGTTCATCAAGCAATGCAAATGACCAGAGGGCAGTCACAATCGAATGTGCAAGCGACACGGTAGCTCCGTACACTATGAACAGCAAAGTATACAACAAACTTGTCGACTTGTGTGTTGACATCTGCAAACGAAACGGCAAGACTAAACTGCTTTGGTTTGGCAATGAGGACAAGACTTTAAACTATTCGCCAAAGTCGGGTGAAATGGTCTTGACTGTACATAGGTGGTTTGCAAATAAATCCTGCCCGGGCGACTGGCTTTACAATAGACTTGGTAATCTTGCAAGCGAAGTAACTGCACAGCTCAGCGGTAAAACATCAAATAAGGAGAATGAGGAAATGATTAAATACGGTTTACATAATACGGCAATACTTGCATTCAAGAAACAGTTGATTACACTTTACAATATGGGTATCATCAAGACGAAAGTCGATAATTCAAACGGTTTCGGTGACGGCACTTTGAAAGCTGTAAAAGAGGCACAGAGAGCAGGTAATATCACGGCTAACGGCGTTGTAGATGAAAAAACAGTCAATGTTATCTATCATCTTATCAATGATTGCAATTGGGCTAAAGATAAAAAAATTGCAAATGCAAAGAAAGCGTTAGGTTAATCTTACATATCCATAATAACGCCCCTAAAAAGTTATTATGGAGGTAAAAATGCGTAGCTTTATCGGCTGGATTGGTGGCAAAAGTCACCTTAAAAATCAGATTATTTCACTTATTCCCGGTGATTGCGAGCGATACATAGAGGTGTGTGGCGGTGCAGGCTGGGTCTTATTCGGTAAGGATAAAATCAAAGGTCAAATGGAGATATTTAATGATATTGACGGCGACCTGATTAACCTTTATAAGCAGATAAAATACAATTGTTCTGCTCTACAAAAGGAGATTGATTGGTTACAATCTCGAGAGCTGTTTTCTCAGTATCGCTATGAGATTGAGAATCAGGTTGAGCTTACTGACCTGCAAAGGGCAGCACGATATCTTTACTTGATTAAATGTAGCTTTGGTAGCAATAGAAATTCTTTTGCGACCGCCCCTAAAACAATTTATAATATCGTTTCTGAATTACCAAAATACAAGGAGCGATTAAAAAGTGTAATCATTGAAAACAGGGATTTTGAAGACCTTATTAAAACATATGACCGTGATTCGGCTCTGTTTTATGTAGATCCGCCATATGTGGCATCAGAACGCTACTATAACCGCAACTATACTAAGTTCAATAAAGATGACCATATCCGTTTAAATGCCGTTTTAAAGGGGATTAAAGGGCGTTTTATCCTATCCTATAACGATTGCGATTTCATTCGTGACTTGTATAAAGGTTACAATATTAAGTGCGTAAGCAGGCAAAACTTGCTCCCAGCGACCGCTGAAAATCGTGCAGAATTTAAAGAAGTTATCATAACTAATTACTGATTTAGTAATAATATTACCGATTAAGCAAAATAATAACGCAGTAGTATATTATATTACTCGGGGCGTTATTATGATTAAAATTCATTTGTCCGATTTGCTTGGCAAATACCGCATAACGCAGGCTGAACTTGCTCGTAAAACCGGCATAAGACCTGCGACAATATGCGATATATATAATGAGATGTGTGACCGCATTAACATTGAACATTTGGACAGGATATGCGAAGTCCTTGGTTGTGATGTTGCTGACATCCTTGAATATCAGCCAAATAAGATTAAAAAGACCGGCACAAATCTCATTTTAGAGCAAAACGGCAACCGAAAAAAGAATAATTAACACAAAAAACACCTTGCAGAAAGCAAAATTTCTGCAGGGTGTTTTTCTTTTTACGGAAACATTTCTGCAACAATATGCAAAAATGATTAATTCAATTTTTTTCATTTAGTGTGAAAAGTTTTTTCGATTTGTGCGAAAAGCGACAGACGCTTTTACATACACAATTTCAGTATCGGGATACAATTCTTTAAAAAGTGACGCAACTGCTTTTGTCGATTGAGATGTTTCAACAATCTGTCTTGCAATAAAATCTGAAAGTTCGCTGTCAGAAAGCGGAGTTACCCTTGTAAGCCTCTCGTACTTTTTCTTGCTAATAAGACCTTTATCCATAAGAAAATGCCAGGAGCCTTTCATCTTTTCACGAATGGAGCTGTCAAGCGGATATGTATTATCCTTGTGAGCATTAACCTGTTTCTTTACAAGGACACGGTTATCAAGGCTGTCATCTTTAACTTTTGAACGAGGGAAAATGTGATCCACTTCATAAATGTTTTTATTGTACAATTCCGACAGAGTTATCGGTTCTCCCGTGTACATACACTTGCCGAATTGAGTATAGTAAAAATACAGTCTGTCTCTTTTAAATTCATCATCAGGTGTTTTTCAAGAGATTCCCAGAGTTCGCCCGAATCCTCACCGCATTTTTTATATAAATCTACAAGCTTGGTCTTTCTTGACTCTTTACGGCCTTTGTCGCCCTTCACACCGTCTTTTCTTGTCATCTCAACAAATATCTTTTTAGGTGCATGACCTTGAATTTTGTTGATTTCATGCATAATTTTCAAAGACTGATACACAGGTCGTTTTACCGCAGGAGAAATATAGAGATTCTCCACCATTTTCTCAAGCTTTGCCCTGTCTGAATACCGTCAAGATAGTTTTGTCTGCTCTGTTCAAAACCGTATTTTGAGCCAAGCAGCTCCATAAGATTATCATTTGTCTGCCATAGTGCATGGATAATGTTAAATTGCAACTCGCCTGTATTTTTATCGACATTATAAATTTCGGTAAGAAACTCCTTTGATAATCTTCCCCAATCCTTGTATTTGAGTTTAGAAATTCTCATTATATCTTCATCCGATAATTTTGAACCGAGCTGCCTTTTTAAACGCTTTCTTAAAAGTTTTTTATCATCGCCAAATACAGTTATAGCTTTTATAGCGTCCTCTTTTTCGCTGTCGGTCAGATTAAACTGTGACATTTCAATTGCGGAACGCATACTTGACTTAAAATCACCGTCAATACCTGTAATATCGGGCGTAATACCTTTTTCGCTTTTTAGATAATTTAGCAAATCTTTTCTTCTGACCTTTTTATGCGTCATAAACAAGTCATTAAATATTGCCTGTTTAAGACTTACATCAGGCTTTTTTCCGTCAAGTCTTAAATTATTCAGTTCATTAAGAACCGTAAAAGCACTGTATAAAATCGAATTCTTAGGTATTACATCCTTCGTTGGAAGATATGTACATTTTGAAGTCAGATTATTTATAAAATTCTCTGCCGATTGCTCTATGTCAACAACACTGTCAAAATTCCACGGATATATTTTTTCATTACTTCTGACAAGCCAGGATTTTAGGCTGTGATTATTCAGCGGACCTACATAATACGGTATTCTGAATTCAAAAATTTTGACTATCTTGTCACTTACAGAAATTCCGTTTTCATCTTTTTTATTAAGAAATTCAAGATAAGTTGAAGCATTTTTCAGAATTGCTTTCAGCTCACTCCTATTCACCTGCATAGGAATAACGCCGTTGTCTTTTACGACAATTTTCGGCATAAATGTACCGTTTTCAATCTTATCAAACATTTCTTCATAGCCTGTTTTGTCAAGCTTTTCAAACTTTTTCTTCAGATATTTGCAAAATTTGTCTTGAGGATCTACATCAGGACGATATATAATAACACCGTTTTTACCGTTTTCTTTGTACTTTCCGCAATATGCCGTGTAGTTATCAAGCTTGTCCTTTGTAATTCTAAAGATTTCGTCATATAATGGCTTACATCTTTCCTTGACAAATTTTTTGAGTATTTTCAAATCTGAACTATGTTCTTCGTATGTTTTAACTTTGGCAAATGAAATATAGTTTTTACCATTATACTTTTCTCCATTCAAAATGTCTGCAAGAATTGCCCAGTCATAAACCGCCTTTGCTTTTTCGATAAGTTCAAACTTTTCTTGTAACAAATCACGGTATGTATTTTCATTATCGTCATAACCGCTTTCAAAGGTAATACCGTTTACTTCCTCACTGTCAAACGACTTATCACCGAACATATCGGAAAATTTAACCTTTCTGCCACATATCAAATCTATCAAAGCGGTTTCATATGGATTATTTCTTTTACTGTAACCAAAAAGCTTGTATGATTCAGACGATTTTGCAGTTTTCTTCAATGTTTTGTCCTTTAATATTTCTGAAAATCTTAACGAATCATTGCACTCAAATTCAATTTCATATTCTTCTTTTAAGTAAAGTTTTAAATCGTCAAAAAGAGCTTCAAACGAGGATTCACTTTCAAAATCAGACCCCATATTATCAAACAAGAAATGTCCCCTGTGTTTTATAATATGATGTAACGCAAGATATACAAGTCTTATATCGTGTGGTTGTGAGCTCTTAATCAATTCTTTTCTAAGATGATATATTGTAGGGTAGTCTGTGTGGAATTCTTTATCGGTGTAATTACCGTCTGCAAAAACCGCATACGGAACATTTGATGATTTGTCATCAAGATACAGACAACTTTCTTTTAATCTCTGATAAAAAGCATTATCAACTTTAGAAATTTCCTCATCAAAAAGCATCTGCAGCCATTCAATACGGTTTCTTTTTCTCAAACCTCTTCTTCGTGCCGATCTAAGAGTTCTTCTCTCGGCAGCTGAATTACTCTCCTCAAAGAGATCAACACCCCACATAGCATTGCCTTTAAATTTGCAGAGATTGTAATCTGTATCGGCTACTGCATATCCGACAGAATCCGTTCCTATATCAAATCCTGCATAATAATCATCATTAAAATTCTTCATAAATTTCCTCCTTTTCTATTGACAAAGTATTTATTTTGTAATATTATTAAGATAATCTAATTACCTTATTGGATTTACACTATGAGTTCAAATAAAAATTCATTCTATCCGTTGCTTAGGCAACCATCACAGTGTGTGATTTGAGGATTCGGTTTTCCGAATCCTTTTCTTTTGTCTGATTTTAGCACATACTGTAGTTATTTTCAATATCTTTAAGTTATTTTATCCTTATTTTTAGTATATTTTATTCAGTTGTACAATTTAGGTATACTTTCTATATATTTTGCATAGTATAACATACTACTATCAGTATGTCGTATTATACATTTTTAAAATCAAAAGATTTCTGCCCCGCCAATTACTTGCGGAGCGTAACCCTAACCCCCATCAACGCCCTTCTATTTCAAATATTGCTCTATAATAAAAGTTAGGGCAGAAAAAGAGCTGCAAATAAAAAGTAAAAAAAAGTAGAGCATATTTTGCCAAAATCCGTTAAAAGGAATTGCTTAAAAACCTGAAACGGAGGACAAAATATGCTCTACAGATGTTTTACAGAAAAGCTCTTAGGGTTCTGCTCGAATGTACTCGGCAAAAGACCTCGAAGAACTTAATGCTAAAAACATTGAATATCCCGACGGCTCAATGCACACGCTGTATGAGACAGAACAACAGCAAAGAGCTTTTGAACGCAAAATCAGGGCAACCAAAAGAACACTTGCCGCTTGTGATGAGGCTCTTAATAACCTCTCTGACGAAGAACTATTACAAAAATTAGAAAAAAAATTTCAGCCACTATTCAAGCAAGTTGAAACGGCAGGAGTCAGAACTGAATAGCTTTTGTAAAAAAACAGGATTACTTCCCGACGGTTCACGCTCGCAAGTTTACGGATTTGGTAAAAGTACCTCTCAAAAAGCTGTTTGGAAAAACGAGAAACAAAAGGTTTATGCGGCGGCAAATAGTGCTATTAGAAATACAGGCAGGGTTTTGGAGTTTAATAGCAAAGCAAGTTTTTATAAAAGTAGCGCCTGAACATTCCTTTTTCGTGAGTATCTTATATTATTTACTTCAAATTCAGCTTCTGAACGATAATGTTATTCCAATTCTTTGATTCCTACACTTTTCAAATACCGGTAAATTCCGTCATAATATTCCGGTTTTGCGGTCATGTCAGTTTCATCACCTGTCGGTACAAAAATAACAAATCCCTGTCTTGCCCTCGTCAGGAGGACTCTATAAGCGTTTTTTAAATAAAGGATATTATCTGCAGATTTTATATTTTGCCATTTTGTGCCAACAAATTTCAGATGTTTGAAATCACCATTTTCAAATCTTAAATCTGCATCCCAACAAACAATTGTCCAATCAAGTTCAAGACCTTGAATGTCAAATTCTGTTGCAGTTTCCTCTAAATGAAATGATGAACGAACATCGTTTTTACCGTTTAAAAACCAATTCGTGGCTTCAATTTTATTTTGAACCCATATTCCGTATTTTCTGAGTCTTTTTGCACCAGAGCTTGCAGTAAGCCCATATCTTTGCGATCCTTTTGCCTGACTTCTAACCCATAGTTTTGCTTTGTGTAGATTTCGAGTCACAAAGACAGGATAATCATTGTTAAACTGCTCATACAATCTTTTAGCAGTATCAATATCCACATCAAGAAGAGCCTTTACAAAATTTGAAACATTTTCACTTCTGAATGAACGTAACGAAACGGCTAAGTGCAAATCTTCAATTATGTTTACATTCATATTTTTCGTCATTTCGGCAAAATTATGCCCTTTGGAATATTCGTCATCGGTGATTTTATCGGAAACATAAATGTCCCAGTTTGGATAATTATTTCTCAATGAATCAAACCATCCATAAATACCGGCCGATTCACCCTTATTGATTTCTTGACCGCCACCGATTAAACATATTATTGTTGCCCAGTCATTGTGACGGTTTAATATACTAATCAGGAATTCAGGTTCTGACATATTAAAATCTTCAATATGTTTCTTCTTTTTCATAAAATCAGTCAAATTTTGTTCGTCCCAAGCTCGTTGAGCTTCATCGAAAATTGCAACTTTTTCAACAGGAGGAGTATCAACAGATATTGCGTCATCCCTAAAATGATGAATAATTTGTATAAATTCTTTTACTTTTCTGGAGGCTTCTTTTCTTGAAATATGATTTCTCTTTGCATCATCACGAGCAAGTGCTTCTTGTAAAACATCAACAAGCGGTCCATTCCCTGAGAGAAATACAGCATGCTCATCTTCAGCTATTTTCTGCCTTTCTACAGCTATATTAAGACCTGCAAGAGTTTTTCCTGCACCCGGAACACCTGTAATAAAACAAATTGATTTTCTGTTATGAGCTTTGCTATAATCTATAATTTTATTAATCGCTTTAGTAGTTTGATTAAGATTTTTCGCACTTGCATCATTTCTCGAAATATCTTCAACATTGTGACCGAGATACAAGGCCTGTGCAGCTCTATAATCGTCGGTGTTGGCATATAAAGTGAGTTAATCCAATCATCAGGTATTATTTCATCCTGAATAAATTTTAAAGAAACTTCTGTTATGTATTTGGCAATTTCGTATTCGTTGCAACAAATCGTTTCTAAAACATTATCTTTTGAAATCCGAATTTCTTGTTTTACGCTGTGAGCCTTAGTAGAAATTAAAATTGGAACTAAAAGTCTGTTATGACTTTCTTTGTGAAAACAACTTAAATCAAAAGCATAGTCAGTTACTTGTTCAATAGCATATGAAGGGTATTTCTTTTCACCAACTTTAAATTCTAACAGAAAAATTATCCCTTTATAAATAACAATATTATCAATTCGATTACCTATTCGTGGAATGGTATATTCAAATATAATATATCCATCTAAAACTGAGATAACTCTCGCTTCAAAATTTCAATTTCCCTATTCCAAGTATTCTTTTGTAAGTCCTCAGCAGAAAACTGGTCATTCGTTGTTATTTCGCCAAATATACTGTAATTATCTTGATTTAGGAAACTTTGAATGTCATTTGAATAATATGAACGTTTTACCATTATGTATTCCTCATTTAAAATTAGTTATATGATTATCATAACATATATATGTATTATTGTCTAATGTATGGTTGAAAATGTCAATGTAATAAAAGATAGATTAAAAAGTTTGGCACCATGCCCGCGGTGATATTTTAAGATTTATAGTCAGGCGTATGTTCATAAACATATTAATTCTACAACAAAACAAGCGACAGCATAATTTCTGTCGCTTGTAATTATCATATATTCTGTTTTTTCGGGTTACCCCAACTATTGAAATTGAGCCTTTTAATGCTACCCCAACTATTGACATAGAGCCAGATGAAAAATAAAAACAAGAGTAGTCCAAAAAGACTACTCTGTTTTTGGCTCCCCCAACTGGGCTCGAACCAGTGACATCATGATTAACAGTCATGCGCTCTGGCAAGTGTAGAGAAATAGCAATATAAAAATGAATAAAAATCTCAATTTCAAAGCTCACCTGTATTAGTTTTATGTATTATTGTTTTACCATCATTGAATATTTTTTCGACATATTTTCTCCATAATTCCGGTATACTGCTCCAGTCAATCCAATTATCTTGTATATGTTTATATGCCACAAATGGTTTATCAGATTTTGGAGCGCTATATCCTAAAACGTCCTCAATACAATTTTTTAACACAACTAATTTATCATCATCACTTAAAGCATTTTTTATAGGTTCATTGAAACGCTCTGCACCATCCACTCCAAAGTCACCATCATGTATAACATATACATCTATTGTCATTGCTTTTAAATATTTTACAAAAGGAATGATTGCAGCTTTGCCACGAGCTCTTACAATATGCCAGTCAGATAATATTTGATTCTTTAGATCATATGGCATTCTGTTTATTGTTTCAGTCAAGACCACTTGTTCAGTGTCACCTTCTACGACTAAAACCTTTTTAACAAAAAAACATCTAGCAATTGACTCATCAATTTTTAAAATCATTTTTATATAATCTTTTGAATCTTCTTGAAGTTTTATAAATTCATCTGTAACATTAAACGGCATAGATTCAACTACTTCAGCTTTTCCATCTTCCAACATATCATCGTTTATAGTGGTCCATAAACTATTGAGTACTTGAGATGGCTTTTTACTAATGTCAATCATATATGGCGAATGTGTTGTACAAACGATTTGATTATTAGTATTTTCAGCCAAATTATATATAGTGTCTCTCATTTTATTTATAGCATTTGGATGCAAATAAATTTCGGGTTCCTCAAATCCAATAATCAAAGGTCTTGTTTCAGAGTTATTTTTTCGATTATCTCTTAAACTTTTATACCTTAATAATGCAAATACTGTAGATCTGATAAGTCCTGTTCCTTGTAAATTGGCAGGTGTTGATATATTACTATTCATTTCTATCTGGAAGGTTGGCTTTATTACACTATCTGCATCGCTCAAATTGGCTGATGTTGTAATTCCTGTACCGGGAAAATTTCTGACACGATATCATTAAGTTCCACAATCATTTTAGAAATTTCGGTACTATCATCATCGGGATCCAATTCTTGGCTAAGTTTATCCAGATATTTTTGAGCCTCTTTATAATTTTCTGAAGATTCTCTTATTTCAGAGAATAATTCATTTAAGATCTTTTGAAGTGTACCTGATGATCCTGTTATCTCATCCTCCTTATCTTGTGCCGGTATAAGCAAATACTTTGGCAATTTACTTAGTACATTCTGAGGAATACCACCAGGGTTTTCTACCCATACTTCTTCCGATTCATCAAATTCGTATATTTCATCTACAGAATTGAATAACTTTTTTTCTTTAGCTGTCAATTTTTTATTCTTATCTACTTGCTTTATTTCATCTGTTAAACTATCTTCATTTAAACCATTATCTAAATAATCTTGTACAGTTTTACATTCTTGAAAATTAGTTTTAATCTCCTTTTTAAATTCTTTAGTTTCAATTTTCACTGCAGATGATCCCATTTTTAAAGTTTTTCTATATATAAAACTCAGACCTGTTTGACCATCAACATTCTCAGTAGATGGTATTACTCTACCCTTAAATCCCCTCCATGACTTTGCTTCAGTAGGTAAATCACAGAATTCTGCCGTCAAAATAATCTCGTCAACAATTCGTTTATTTTCTCCCTCAGCTGTGTACATGAAAAATACTCATTTGGATTTACTTTTTGTTTATTATTTAACAAATAGTCTAAAGCATACAAAATACTACTTTTTCCCACATTATTCTCACCAATTAAAAATGTAGAATCAGAAAAAACAATTGTAGTATCGTAATGTTTTCTAAAGCCTTGAATTCTCAGTGAATGTAAATACATTTAGCACTCCCTCTTTCTATAACACTTTTAACAAAAAATATGTTATACATAATCAGCTTATATAGTAGAATAATCATTAAATATTAGATAGGCTATTTATATTTTTCTTTTATATGTTCTGTCACATCTGAAATTTCAGGAAACAATTGACCCCTGTTAATCGAAAACTTGTCAAGCTGTTTTAAAATTCCCTTTTTAGCTTTTTTATCTATTATATAAATTTGAATTTTAGTATGTTCTTTGTATCTGTATTTATTGACTACATTATCTGTTAAATCAAACAACCCACAGATTATAAAAGCACCGTCTTGCTTAACAATTCTATCATTCTTTTTCTCAGCAAGGACAAAAAAGCAGCTTAAAATATCATCTTTTACTATCTCATCTCTAAATGCAGGCTTTTCCAACTTTACTTCATGAAGAAGTCTAATTGCTTTACGGTTAAAATCATTTTCATTAAGAGTTTTATCTTGTGCCCATGTGAGCAGATTCTTCTTCATATTGGATTTAAATAATGGTAAACTAGCTAATATCGAAACCGTATCGCTTTTTGGGTACTTAATTTCATCCGTTTTCACATCAAAAACAATCAATTCACCTTGGCTATTAAAATTATCGCAACAAGCAAAATAAAGTGCCACCAAAGGATTTTTTGTAATATCTAAAAGTCTTGTGGGTAATCCATAGTGTTGCATTTCAACTAAGTAATCAAGATGGGTAAAGCAGTTTTTAAATGAAGCTGGACACTCTATTACAGTTTCATTGTATAGGTCACATTCATGCTCATACCAACTATTTAAACGCATTACCGAAGGAAGTAAAACATAATTCACATCAGAGTGACCTCTATAATATATACTATTTCCAGATTTTCCAATTCTTTGTATTATTTTATTTGCTTTATCAAATGAAGTTATTAGATTAATCTCTACTTTAGATTTTATGTATATAATAGCTTGAGCAAATGACAATTTATCTAATTCAAAAGAACGGCTAAGTTCTCTTAACATTTCTTTTGTAGCCGCTATTCGTTCTTCAGCCTTACTATAAATTCTATAAATCCAATAAACTATTGCTTTTGCTTCAATAGCATTTAATTCTATTTTATTATTATAATAATCTGAATTGTTTTCTAAAAAAGAACTCCAGTATTTGTTTGCAACATCTAATTTTGGAAAGGAATTCTTATAAAGATAGGTAAAAGGTGATTCCATCGCAGACAAAGAAGTGTAAATCTCATTTTTATTTATTCTTGCAAATATATACTCAGACATATCACAATAGTAATCCTTTTTGAGTTTATTAATACATAAAATTTCAAATGCTTTTTTAATAATTGGGCTTTCTGCAAAATTGTTAGAAAAGAAAAACGCCATAAAACAATCTCCTTTAAAAAATAAAAACATATTTATAACGAATCTCATATCACACTTTACATGATTATGAGATTTTGGTTAATCTTCACCATAATCGCTATGATTGTGTTTTTTTAATTTTAATACAATAATCTTTCCTCTCTCCTTACACATCTCCGACAAATGAAGGATAACTATTAATTATATGTCATTGATTTGTAGGGGGGATATTATTTGGAAATAAACAAAATGAATGGGGTATTTCATAGATTATATTATGCACTTACAGAATACAAAAGGAAAGGAGAAACAACATTAATTTTAGGAGCAGGTTGTTCTCTTTCCTCTACAATAAAGGATGTTTCAACAATAGGTATAATGAAAGAATCATTGTACGAACATAATATTGCAATTGATGATGAAAAGAATTGGGAAGATATATATAGTAATTTTATTAATGTTGTGTGGAGTGGTAAAACTGAAAGGGAACAAAGAGAATTATTGAACAAAAGATTTGAAGGTATGACACCAACTAATGCTCATAAATGCCTTAAGAATCTTATTGAAGCAGGGTATATAAATAACATTATAACCACAAACTTTGATTTGTTAATTGAAACAGTCTGTGAAGATATGTCTTATTTAAAGCGTACTGGAGATATGGGTTATTCTAAACATGGTAACGCTGAACCAAAATTTAATTTATTAAAAGTACATGGAGATTTAGATTCAGGAATATTAAGGTTTTCTCCTGCCGAATTAATGAAGTTATCTCCGGATTTGTCAAATGATATAAATAAAAAAACTCAGGGATTAACTATATTTATAGGATATAGAGGACAAGATGTAGGCTTAATGAATTCGATAAATTGTAATTCCTCATCATCAATGTTTTGGATTGATATTTCAGGGCCATATAATCAGAATTCTTATGAAGCACAAAAAATTATTAATTTATTATCAGCACGAGAATCTTTAGAAAATGTTCTCAGCGGTAAAAAGTTTGGAGATTTTAACAACATATTACCGGAATTAAATTCTATCTTAGTTTTAAAAAATCATAAAAGCATTATTAATGCACAAAAGAAACACTTAATCAGCGAGTGGCAAGATACATCAATATTAGATGTGTTATCAATTAATTCAAGATTCTATGATTTATTTTTAGGTATTTTATATTGCTCAAAAATAATTAGTGATTCACATCAATGTGATGTTCAGTTGTATTCTTCTTGTTTACAAGCATATTTATATGTTTTCAAGAAGAAGTTATTGCCTTCAAAGTTGGTTAATATACCTAATAATGAAGTTGACGCACTGATACTTGGAGTTGCGTTTGAAATAGTTATAAGAGCTTTTTGCTTAAACATAACAACTTTGGATTATGCAAATAAGTTAAATGATACCTTTATTAAAGAAATAGATAGCAACAAACTATTTGATTCAACTTTTTGGGATATAATAAAAGACATAATTTCGTTAAAAGAATCGAGTGTGATAAATCAAATAAAGTTAAATTTTAAAAATGAACATTTAAAAATTGAATCAATAAATATACCATTTACTGATTTAAGTAATGTAATGAGGATAATTAAAATCTTATCTGCTGTTACTTTTCCTTACACAAAAAATGTCAAATATAAAGTATTTTATGGAAAAGAAGAATCATTGAGATGCTTTAATAATAAAATACATATAGACCTTGGCGAAATCGAAACAGATGAAAAAAGCTTCATTAATGATTCTTTAGTAAAGGGACTGCCATTTTACCAAACTTGTATAGTTGATAATCAAGTAAATATAATTTCAAAATGGCTTGATATAAAATTCAGCGTGAAGGATGATGATTTTATTAGCAAAGATTCAATATATATTTTCTGTTTGAAGCAATGTGATAAAACGACAAAAGAGTTTTTAAATCTAAATAATATATGTAACCAAAAGTATATAGAGCTGAGACTAGACAACGATATTAATGATTTTATATTCTCTGATAAAACGGCTATATTTATTACTGGGTCAAGCGGCTCAGGAAAAACATCAGCTGTCAGAAACTTTATACTTAAAAATAAAGAATTACATTTTTCAATAGTTTCTTCAAAAGTCAACCAAACCGATTATTTGAATTTATCTGCTTTTTTGGGAATTGAAATTGACGCGAGTGAGGAAGAATCAGTAATTAATACCTTAAATAAAGCATTAAAAATAAATAACTCAAGAATCATTTTAATAATTGATGGAATAAATGAACTGAATTTTGAATTCCAAAAACAGTATTATTTAAAAATCAATGATCTTGCCAGAAAAATATATAACCTCAAATGTAATAATATAAAAATAATTGTTACCTGTAGAGAACATGCATATTTACAGTATAAAGATACAACAGGAGTAAATTTAAATTACTTATATTTCTATAGGAATGATAAATCGGAATTCGGAGTAGTTCAGAATCAAGATGCAAACTATAAAGTAAAACCGTTTAATGATAATGAATTTAGCGCATTACTAAAATTGTTATTTTTCAGATGACAAAATAATAGATGCTATTAAGAATATCAAAATACAAAATATGACTCCTTTTTATTTTGCAATAATTGACGAGTATTTACAAACTTATAGTATCGAAAGTTTAGATTTCAATAACAACAATTTGCTTTTTGAGATTCTTTCAAAAACAATGTTTGGAAGATTAACAAAAACAAATCAATTATTTGCCAAAAGAATTATTTTTACATATTTTGATTTGATTATTAATTGCAATTTATTATATGTAACAAAATATATGATAGAAAACGCATTATTATCAGACGGTAATATGAACGAATCCGCTTATTATATTGATGTGTTTAATGCTCTTGTTGATGTAAATATACTTGCAACAGATTTTTCCAAACATAATAATATTAAATTTAGTCATGATAAGATTGAAGAATTCTTTTTTGAAAAATACCTTGAAGAATACATTGTTATTAATAACGAAACACTTGAAAAAGTATTACATTTATGTAAAATAAATCTTATTTACAAAGAAGGATTCGTACAATTCCTGATAAACGAAGCAAACGAGAATCTTGGAGTGTTCAAAAAAATTTTAACTGATAATTATTCCGGTAATATGGACATTTTGCCCAAGCTGACTATCGAAGCGGTTTCGCACTTTAACAACTTGGAATCTGATTTAAAATAACCTTTTATCATGACAGAGATTATAATGATAGCAAAGCTTAATCAATATAATTATTTCCGGCATGGAAGAAAGCTTGATATCATATTTTTATTATACATATGATTTAATGAACATTATCGATATAATATTATGCATTCGAAGCAAAGTAATTGATAACGATGTTAAATCATATATGTATTATTTTAAGTCAAGATTACTTTATTTTAATAATGATTATGATGGGGCACTTGAATATACGGATAAATCAATAAGCACAATTAATCCTAATAATCTTTCGTTTTCCACAAATCTTAATATGAATAAAGCTGTTATTCTAATGGAAATAGGACACAGTAGTGATAGCATAACTATTTTGCAATCCGAATTTGATAAATATAATAATGACTATGATATAAGAAATAAAATAAGAATTGGAATTGAATTGGGAAGGGTGCTTAATCATAATGGAAAGATTAAGGAACCATTAGAGCTTTATGATGAACTTCTAACGTATAAAGAACAAATAACCGAACCATATATACTTGCAAGAATTTGTGAACAAAAAGGAAACAGCCTCAATAAAATAATGTTTGAAAAATTGCATTATGGGTTTGTTTCAATCAGCAATATTGAGAAAGACTGCTTGATTGACGTGAAAAAGTTATTTAGTGAGGCAATAAATCTTTATGAAGACGCAATGAATTTACTTATTAAGGAAAATGAGGTGTTTTGTTATAGTGGAGTTGTACCCGAAAAGATTAATACTTATGTAAGTTACTCTATGTCTGTTAACGAAATAGGTATGGATGAGTGTAAAACTCTGATAAAAAAAGTTGATAAACTTTTTGAAGACATTACAACACCATACAAAACAGATTTTAATTTAGCCAAAGCTTATTATTATGAGTATTTGGGAAATATTGATAAAGCCATGGAATGTATGGAGTGCGCTCTTGAAAACTCGCTAGATCTAAAAAATCAGAACAAAGAGGCAAAATGCAATCTGTTTTATGCACAATTTGCATATAGGAGAATATTAAAATTGCAGCAAAATAAAAATGAAATGGCAAAGTGGAAGTCATTGGGATTAGAGTGTATTGATAAAGCTTTAAGGTATTATATGCATTATACCATTAATAACGATAATTATAATATAAGGCTTTGCAATAATTTGACAGCACTATTTAATGATTTGATTTGACTTATCTTGGAACATTATCCGGGGCAGATTTAAAATTAAAATTGCTTCCCTTAATATATTCTTTATCAAATTCCTCTTTTATCTTTAAAATCTCTTTTGCTATTTTCCCGGCAATTTTTCCGTTAATATTCATTGTCATAGGTAAAAGCGAAATAATAGTAATTATATTACCTTCAAAGTTGTATTTAGGTAAATAACGAACGCAAATATTAACAGCGCCATTTCTTTTTAAATATTCAGTAAATTGATATATATATTCATTATTTTCGTTTAGCAAATCTTCTGAATTTATTATATCGGAGAATTTATAGCATCTTAATTCAGGCGATTGTAACCATATCAAAGTTGCAAAACCGTATGTATCATATTTTCTCAAAACAATTATTTTTCTTTTTCGAAAGTGTCAGACAACGTTTCTGCTACCTTCAACATATTAGCAATGTAGGCTTGAAAACCTGATATACCAACACTTTGCAAAACATTCCAGGCAGAGATTATGCCGGTTGTACAACGAGAATTTGTAAATGTATGATAACATGAATCTTTTCTGATTTCGCCATTCTTACTATTTATACTAAACAATTCATTTCCGTTTTTGGCTATAAACAAGCTCGTGGCATAAGGTGAAAACCCCCCTTTATGAAAATCAAATCCAAAACCATCAGCAAGTTTTGCATTTATTAAGATATCTGAAATGTGTTTTATTCTATTTTTTAAAGAACTCTCTAACTTTAACGGATTTATATAGAAAATTATATGACTTAAAGAAAAGCCAAGGCCAGCATACAACCATATCATAATAGATATATGGGGAATATGATAAGTTATATTTTTTAACATAAGAAGTGATTATACTATTCACAGTATTAATGTTTTCAACTGCTGAGTGCATTGTGTTTCCTCCCGAAACAATAACACATGCGATTGGGATATTCTTTTCAATGCATGTTGATATACATTTCTCAAATTCGCCATAATCCATTTCCTGAGAAGCTGTCAATGGAATGCGAATACAATCTTCTATACCTAATTGATAGCAAACATCTTCAATGGAAAAATGATTGGCACATGAGGTTATAACTATAGGAGAATTTTTAGACTTAAATTCTCTTTGGCATCGGTTTAATCCACATTTCACAGCATATGTAATACATATTTTTCCACCTGATGTAAAAACACCTGCTGATTTTGACGAATCAATATCAAGTAAGTTGGATAACTGCCTAATAATTTGTTTTTCCATTTTAAGATATCCAGCTGATGTCCTGTCTATCATGCCGTTAGGATTATAAATATTTGTTATTGTTGATGCAGCTACTGTATTCATCATTGTTGGTGGGCATATATTATAAAAAGAAAGCGGTGAATTCCATCTTATTTGCCCGTTAAGTATTTGCAATGATTCCCTTAATACATCGTTTGGGTTTCTTGGTGCCTGAGGGATTTCCTCAAAAGAAGACAGATACATATCATAATCAAAATCGATATCGCCTAAACAATATGAATTAATTTTACATTTTGGTGTGTTTTCAATATGCTCTTCAATCATTTTTATGAATTCATACTTATTGCTGTCATCTGCATTTAAAAAGCTATATTTTAAGTCATTACAAATATCATTATAATCAAAATCAATCCCACACTTTTGTTTGATTTTTAGTGGTAAAATTAACAAAACTATGTTGTGTGACAGTTTTTTAGACAATTCACATATGATATTTGAGTCAATACAATTTTTGAAAGAAGAAACTAGAATATATAAATTAATAATGTCTTTAGTGTCTAATCTATAGTTTAAATGCATTACATTTGTTATTTCTTTGTTTGTTAATTTATCAGAATTGATACTTAACAGAAAATATTGATCCCCTCTTTTTGCAAACTTAAAGCCTGCAAAAATCTTTAAATTTATATTTACTAAATAATTTTATGGATATTTCTTTAAGATATGCTAATTCATCAGCAGTTGAATCAGATGATGCAAAAATAAAATTAGGAATATTTCCGATTAATACAGTATCAAATAATTTAACAAATGAATAATTTTTATATACTATTAATTCATCAATTTTGTCAGAGAAAAGAGTATCAATAATTTTATTTAATTCATTGATTGAGTTTAATAAATAATTCACTTCAGAATCACTTTCTATAAAAATCGGAAAATCTGTTTTAGAAAGGGATTGGATATTTTTATAGTAATTATATTTTGTCCAAATCTCACTCGGCAAACGAAGTTCCGTTTGCATAATGAAAGCAGGTTTTTCATTTACAAGCAAATACTTAAGATAATTATTACCAAAATACTTCAGACCATAGGAATCTAATACTTTTAATATATTATAAGTATTATTGCCTTTATTAATTGCTTGTAATGGGATAATACAGTCAAAATCTGTTTTTAGAATTGTTTCCTCTAATATTCTTTTACTTGGTGAATTCAAAACTATATATTCAATACCTACGGTATTATCCATTTCAATTTTAGCATTATTTGAGATAATCAATACTTTATACTTCACAATTATCTTTTCCCCTTTCAGCCATAATTAATAGTTATCCTCTATTCATTATCTTTAGCCAAAGTCAAAATACATTTCTGCCAATGAGAAAGGACTACACGTCTTAAATCTAACGAATGTATATATGTGTAACACTTGTACAAGCAACCCTCATCCTAAAAATGTAGTATTAAACTTAACTAAGCCTATATTTGAGGTAGATAATATAAAAATATTTATATACTCCCTCTTATGATACTAATTGTAACATAATTTGACAAATATTTAAATAACTTTTACGCAAATTAGTTATAAAATTTCACACGGTATTTTTATGTATTTTGCATAATAGAATCTTGTTCACTGCTTTATAAACATACTTTTATGCAAAATAAATCTAGGCATTTGAATAGACTTTCTTTGTTTTCTATTGCATAATAATTTTATTAAATATAAGGAGCTATATGCGATGGAAATAAAAAATGTACAAGCAAATAATCTAACAACTGATTATCTAAACTTTTGCCTTTCAAGAAAAAATCTCGATCAAAAAACGATAAAATCATACACCATTGATTTAAGGCAGTATTTTGAATTCACTATGGAATCTGCTATTGAATGGACAAACAAAAAATCCATTGAGCAATACATTGATTTACTGCATTGCAAGTACAAACCTAAGAGTGTTAAACGAAAAATCGCTTCGCTAAAAGCATTTTTTCACTATCTTGAAATTGAGGAACTTATTGATATTAACCCTTTTCATAAGATACAAATCAAGTATAAAGAACCCTTTATTCTCCCAAAAACTATTCCCATAAATAATATTGAGCAAATTATTAGGTTTGCTTATCTACAACTTACCAAAGCTAAAACTGACTATACTAAGAAAGTTGCTCTGCGGAATGCACTCATACTTGAGTTACTGTTTGCCACCGGAATGAGGATTTCAGAATTATGCACACTCACGACTGAACAAATTGATTTTAATGATTACATAATCAAAATTTACGGAAAGGGCTCAAAAGAACGCCTGATTCAAATCTGCAATCAAAATGTTCAGGAGTTGCTCAAAAAGTATAATCAATCATTTAAATTTGAAATAGCAAACAACAAATTTTTCTTTATAAATAGACTCGGCAACCGTCTATCTGAACAATCTGTTCGTAAGATGATTACCAACTATGCAATCGGTGCAGAAGTGCCGCTGCACATTACTCCGCATATGTTTCGTCACTCTTTTGCAACTCTACTGCTTGAAGAAGATGTTGACATACGCTATATTCAGCAAATGCTGGGTCACAGCTCCATTACCACAACGCAGATTTACACACATACGAGCATTAACAAACAAAAAACATTCTTTCTGCAAGCATCCGAGAAACAAACTAGAAATCGGGATATAATAAATGCCCTGCGAGCTTTTTAACTCACAAGGCAATCAGAATATTTTATTCATTTTTATCAAAATCATTTTCTATTACATCGGAAATAAGGTTTGAAAAATCAACAGCATTTTTTGAAGTAATAACAGGTTTTCCTGTTCTTTCCTCAATATCTTTTCGTGCATTTCCGGCGACTTCTCCGCCCTCTTTTGCAACACTTCTGTTTTCAGAAAAAGACTGAGGATTCTTCTCTTTGGAAATCTCGGTTGTAGTAGCTTCTGCCAACATATTTAGAACCAATTCAAGCGTACTCATATTATCTCTCAAATTTTCCTTTTTAAGTCCTTTGAGATTTTTGTACTGCCGAGTTGTCATTCCTGACCAAGCTTTTGTAATTTCATCAGTCAGAATTGCATATTCTACACCCTGCTTAACGCCATGAGAATCCCATTCATCAGTAAGCTCTTTTCTTACCTGTATAGCCTGAAGTCTTTGATTTATCCACTCCCTGCTATACCCTTTTTTCAGATATGTTTCAAGGGCTCTCTCTATGGTAAGTTCAGGGTCTATGGTTTCATCAATCCTCTCACGCCCTACTTCTGCAAGCCACATTTTGAAAGGTTCTGCTTTTGGCGACGGGATTGACTGTATTAATCTTAAAAGCTGTTCTGTATTTGCAACATCTGTTTTGTAATTTTTACCATCCTTAGGAGATTGCATTTTCAGTTGTACGATATTTTCGTACAACTGGTTTGCTCCTTCAGCTTTAAGTTTTCGCTTAAGATCGCTCCAGTAACGACGAGGTTCGTTACTGTCAGTCAGAACTGAAATTACATCAACTATGGAAAAATACCATTCTTCTTCCGACTCATTCCACGCAGTACGAATCTTTTTATCTTCAAAAATTTGTATTTTATTTTCTTCACTCATATATGTTCACCCACTTCTAACCTAAAATTATTATAGCAGACTGAGTTTACAAATTCAATCTATTAGGCTTTATAGAGATAAGAATTGTTCATAATTAAGGTCGAATATAATCTCTAATTCATAACCTCGTGATACTTTCACTTCTCTTATGAGCTGACAAGCTATCATTTTCTTCTGTTCCATTGTGGAGTTATCAAACTCATCAGCCCAAGTTCTGAATTGTGAGTAATAAAAATCAAGCTTACCCATCGCATTTTGCTGATTGACAAGCTTGAACTTTATATCACTTAATTCAAATTCTTTTTTATGGAGTAAATCGTTTGTATTGTCAATAGAAGCTGACAGTATGTCTGGAGTAAAGCGGCTTTCGCCGAGTAAAGAGCGTCCTATTTCGGCAGATAATTCAATTACCTGTCTTTTTAGTTTATCAATCTCTTTTTCAATCTTAGTTTGCTTTCTCTTATATTCCGATATTTCTGACTTATAGCGTTTTTCGAGTGCTATATCTTTTGGTGTTGATTTGATTTTAGCGAGATAATCCCTCAGCGTTGCAAGTACAGCACCATCAATTCTATGAGCCACATAAGCCGACTGTCCGTCACAAGCACCTCTTTTCATCGCTTTATTGGTACATATATACCTCTGTCTGCGAACTCTGTACTGACTGCCGTCTGCTCTGTCGTATCTGTCGATATAGCTTGTTGATACCATCTTCTGACCGCAGTGAGCACAGTATATATTTCCCGACAGCAATGTACTGCCTTTGGTAGTCCTTGCTATCTGTTGTTTTTCTTCGTTCTTTGATGAGCGTTGTTTCAGTATAAACTGTGCTTGCTCAAAAATATTTTCATCAATGATATGAAGTCTTTCTATATACGGTGATTCAACACCGCCTGATACAAGATAACCGCAGTACAGCCTGTTCTTTAGAATACGATTAACCGTATTACATTGAAATTTGCTGTTGTTATGAGTTCTTATGCAGTGACTGTTCAGATAGTCAGCCATTCGATATGAACCGTAACCTTCCTTGACTGTCATCTCAAATATCTTCTTAACTATCGGAGCCTCATCATCGTCAATAACTATGTCCATAAGCTCTTTTCCCTTTTTATTGATTTCACCGCTTTTGATAAGTTTGTAGCCGAATGGTGCAACACCTCCGGTAAATTTGCCGTCTAACGTCATCTGGTTAAGGCGAGTTTTAACACGAGCGGACGTTTTCTGACTTTCACCGTTGGCTTGCCAAAATCGTATGTAATTCATAAGCTTGTCCACATGATTATCCATACGCTGTTCGCCCTCGTTAACGCTCCACACCTCTATGCCGTGCTTGATAAACCATTCGACGACAAACGGGGTTTCATCATCAATTCTGCCTATTCTGTCAAACATAAAGACAAGGAGTACATCAAATTCTTTCTTTTCTGCGGCGGCTTTCAAATCCTGAATAGCATCTCGGTCGCTTGCCGAAACCTTGAATCCCGACACGCCTTTCTCCTGAAACTCTTTCAGAATGGTCCAACCATTGCGCTCTGCAAATTCTCTGCACGAGGTTTTCTGCATTGGAATATCATCTTTATCAACCTGACCTTTGGTTGATACTCTGTACAAGCAATATACTCTTTTCATTTCATCACCCTTTCATACGATTTTTGCAAACCAACAATACTACATAATTTTTATAATATCCAGCGAAATCCAAAATTAAATTGAAAGAAATTCAGCATCCAATCTGAGATTTTATTCTGTTCTCAAATGTATCCAAAAGATTTTCAAGAATATTCCTTTCAACATGGTTATTTCTGTTTTTAGAAAAGTAGATTGTGACCTTACAGTCGTTTATAACAGATTCTATTCTGTGTTCTGAATCAATGTTATTTTCATTTATATAGTTTTCGTTCAAATAATCACCTGTTCCTTATTTTTTGTCATCTATATTATCTTTCATCTGCTCATCAGCTTTTGCCGCTGCATTGCACAGGCACATAACGCAAACGCCGATAAAAGCACCGACAAAAAGACCAATCATAAATCCTAACATTTTAACACCTTCTTTCAGTAATTTTCTTCTCTTAGGACGTTTGTCCATTAATTTTTTCTCCAATCAATCTGAATCTTTTAGTAATTCAGGTTGTTTGGAGGACCTCTGTTTCTATATTTCATCATGCCCTTCCATTTTCATGTAAAAAGGGCATAAAAATACCGACAAGTATAGAAAGCTATTACTTGTCGGTATTCTATCACACGCTATTAAATGTCTTTATCCTTCTTGCTATCACAAAATTCATTAATTATATAGTTATTAACATAAAACTTGCCTTTGACCCCTATTTCTTTTCTTAATATTACGGAAGCACTTCTCAGTTTTCACTCGTATATTATCATAAGCAGTTACAGAATTTGAACATTCCTGACAAACTTCAACAATATCCCAAATTTAACTTATCGAAATTGTATTTGCAAGTTCAGAATAATTGTCTTTCAAAAAATCTTTTAAAGGACTTACAACATTTAAGGATTTTTCAGCTTTAATGTTACTGTTTGTATTCTCTTTATGAATAGAACTTTCATTTACTAATAATTCAACTAATATATTGCTAAGCCCTGCATATAAAGCTTTATTTTCCTCAAAAAGCGTTTTTCTTAGCTCATCCTCTGTTTTTCGTTTATCAGTTATATAATTAATAAATATTGGAACAACAACTACGGAAAGAATTCCACCTACTATTGATGCGATCCAAACTCTAACATCCTCAGGGCTTTGCCAAAATACAATTGCTGTCGGCACAATAATCATAAGTAAGGCTAATACAATCATAGCTATGTAACTCAATATCAATACTTCATTAAATAAACTGAAAATAATATTAAAAATTTTCCTTAGTTTAGGATTTTTACTTTTTTATCTTATTTATTCGGTTAATCATACTTATATTCTCCAATACTATAATTTTAAATTCACTTTATTTTTTAGTTTTAATTCTATAGTCTAACAAAAAGTAACATATAACAAAATTCCAGCTAATCAAAAATATTATTGTCAGCCACAGTGACGCTGTAAATGTTCTAGAGAACAGATTTACAAGCATTTGATTTCCTGTTAGGCTTTGTGAGTTTAGTGTTTGTGCATTATCGACAAGCACATTCAGGTAATTTGAAATGTCGAAAATGTTATCATTCGGTATATATTTTGAGGGGATAAAAATGCTGAAATCACAAATATTAAATATAATCAAAAGCACGGCAGGTATTCCTGCAAAAACAAGCACAAGTGCAACATATTTTAGCGGAATATTTTTTAGCGATTTCAGAAAGTAGTTTAATTTGAGATTTTCTTTTATCTCCTCAAAAAATTTTCTGCTGAACCTATACCACAACTTCAATGCAATAATGCTAAATCCGATAAATATTGCAAGGTATAAAATATGTTCAAATGACGAGAGCGTTTGATTTTTCTCATTCAGATTAACCGAATAATACTGCGGCAAATCCATTTGCTCAACAATTGCTCCCGTGTATACCGAGTTATCATAAACAATCATATCAACCGTTCTGTCGCCATAATTTTCGGCTGTTGTATATGGAACATACACTCTCTGTTTGTCATCAGCAGAAAACTTATTTATTAAGCTTTCGTTTTCGCATATCACACCGCAAATTGTATATTGATTTCCGTCAATGCAAATCTTTTTACCGACTGCATCTGTTGTAAAAAACAGTTTGAGAGCAAGAGAACTTCCGATTATTGCAACCTTATCTCTGTTATCTATGTTTTTGGACGAAATATTTTCGCCGTTAATTTCGGTCTTATAATCCGAAAACCAGTTTTCATTCACAAGTACCGTAGTTACGGTTTCTTCCTTAACTTTTGTTTCTTTACCCTCGGAACAAAAAGCTATGCCTTTGTCAGTAATCCGTTCAAACAGCTTTTCAAGTTCAGAAACCGTTTTTGGAGCAGTTTCGGAATTTTTATCATAAGTTAATTGAGTAACATCAGGTAATTGCCCTTTTGCATTTTCAATAATTATAATATTCGCAATAAAAACGCTCACAGTCAGCAACAGCAGTAACAGAAACGAAACAATTTTTCTTTTGCTCACACTGTTTCCTCCTCAATATAAACACTTGAACCGTTTTCTATACTCTTGGTTGTTTTATATACAACTTGACTGTCGCCAAAAAGTGAGTCCGATGTCACCTCGCAATACAGCTCGTCACTGTTACATATATCCACCGAAACCTCTTCAACTGTTGCATCACCGTTTTCGGTTTTATTTATAACAAATACTATTCCCGTATTGCCTGCCCCATCCACCGATGAAACAGGCAAAAGATAATGTGTTTTCATATCATTTGAACCTGCGGTATCGTCAATTACACCTGTTTGAACCGAAACCACTTTGACCTTTGGAAGAAGCATATTATTGATTGTTTTTGAAAAATATGTAAGTAATGCAATCACAATAAAAAATACAATTGAAAATTTCAACACTACGCTCTTTAGCTTATCTTTTTTCATAAAAACCTCTCTCCTATCCCTTATCAGTTCCGACAAACGGCGAATCAATATCCCTGTGTCCGTAAAGATAAATAAGCAATGCAGGAATCATAAATATAACTCCGCAGGCAAATATTATGCCGTAATCCGAACTACCGACATCAGTAAGCGTTACGGAAAGCGGATACATACCCTCATTATCAAAATAAATCAGCGGTTGTTCAACTACATTCCAATTATCAATAAAGCAGAGCAACGCAAGTGTTATGAGTCCGCCTTTAATCTGCGGAAGAATAATATTAGTAAATATTTTCAAATATGACGCACCGTCAACTCTTGCCGCCTCAATTGCGGAATCGGGAATGTATTTTATACTTTGCCTCAAAAGACAAATTCCGAATGCAGAAAAAGTTCCGGGTAAAATTACCGCAAGAAAATTATTCAGCAAATTCATATTTTCAAGAATCATATAATCAGGCACAAGTGTTACCTGCAACGGCAAAATGAGCAAAATTATGTATATGAAAAACAGCTTGTCCCTGAACGGAAATTTCAATTTTGCAAAAGCAAAAGCCGCCAATGATGATACTGCAACCTGACCGATTACTGTCGGAAAAGTACAAATAACCGAATTCCAGAACTTTAACAAATACTCGGGTTTTCTGAAAAGGGTCTGATAAAACTGCTCCAAAGTTGCCATATTCGGAATCATATTGAGTTCTTTATATTTTCCGTCAGAAAAATTGAGCATCTCGCTTACCTGTGAACCTGTCATAAATGAACAAGCAAGCATATAAATGACAGGAAACAAAAACAGCACAGTTACAGCAATCAGCAAAATATATTTTAGTATTTTCATAACCGTATCTTTCATAACAAACCTCTCAAGAATAGCTGTGTTTCCTTTCAAAGCAGAAGAAAATAAACAGCACAATAATTATAAACAGCGATAAGACAATTGATGCCGCCGACAATCTTGGATAGTTAAGATTGTAATAATTGTTGTTGATGAAATTCTGCAAAAAATACACATTGGTGTTTGGATAATCGCCAAACAAAGCAAATACCTCACGGAAAATTTTAAAAGAGTAAATCAGTTCCATAAGGAACACAAAAAATGTTGTAGGAGTTATCATTGGAATCGTGATTTTTTTAACTATTTGAAAGGAATTAGCTCCATCGAGCCTTGCACTTTCATACAGTGATTGAGGGACATTCGCAAGTCCCGCCGTAAACAAAATCACGCAAAAGCCGCAATACTTCCACACATAAATAAAAATTATCATAACCATTGAAAACCCGGAATTAAAAAACTCAACAGTGTTTAATCCTAATGAACTAAGCAGTCCGTTGATTGCACCGTAGTCATCAAATATTACCTGCCACACACATATTAAAGAAGCAATGGGAACCACAACAGGAATTAATAGAGCGCTTCTGAAAAATGATGATATTTTCTTAAAAGAATTAAGGAATAAAGCTATCAGAAACGAAATCACCATCAATAGCGGTATTGCCACAACAGTAAATATAGCTGTGTTTTTCAGCGCAAGCAAAAATGTATTGTTTTTGAATAATTGTATGTAATTTTCAATACCCACAAAAGTATTACCTATATAAAGACTTTTTACAAAACAAATTATGTACGGTACAATATAAAATACCACTATTCCTGCAAATGAGGGCAGGATAAACAGAAAGGCAATTAAGTGTTCTTTTCGTTTTCTCTTCATAAAATCAATCCTTAATAATGTTATCTTGTCCATTCCAAAGTTGATAGTAATATCCCCTTTGGTTCAATAAATCTCTGTGATTTCCGGTTTCAACTATCTGACCATTTCTAAGCACTAAAATTTTATCGCAATCTTTTATTGTACTTAATCTATGTGCGATAATTATTGTTGTCATATTCTTTGAAAAATTGTTTATAGTTTTTTCGATAGATCTTTCGGTAACATAGTCAAGGTTACTTGTAGCTTCATCCATTATTAGAATTTCAGGTTTTTTCAATAAAGCTCTCGCTATAGCAAGCCTTTGTTTTTGCCCGCCTGATAGGTTTTTACCGTTTTCTTCAATCCTGGTGTTAAATTTTAAAGGCAAACTGTTAATATATTCTTCAAGCTCACATATCTTACACACCTGAGATATATCATCATCACTTACATCTGAATTGCCAAATAGCAAATTTTCTCTTATTGTTCCACTGAATAGAAAAGTATTTTGTGATATGTAAGATATATTATCTCTTATCTGCTTTATTGAAAACTCTCTTATATCAATTGAATCAAGTTTAATACTTCCTTTTTCCTGTTCATACAACCTAACAAGTAAATTAGCTAAAGTTGTTTTCCCTGAGCCACTTTCTCCAACAAAGGCTATTTTCTCTCCACGACAAATTTCTAAATTAATGTCTTTTAATACAAGCTCTCTTGTACCATATCTAAAATCTAAATTTGAAATAGAGATTTTATCAAACTTAATTTTATCATTTAATTGCTCGTGTTCATAATTATATTCAGGTGTTATATCTAAAATTTCTCCTAATCTGTCCGCCGCAACAACAGCAGTCTGAATGCTTGGCTGAAGATTAATTAAATTTTTAATTGGCTCGATAAAATAACCTAAAAGCGCATTAAAAGTTATTAGTTCACCGAGTGTTAGTTCTCCCTTAATTACATACGCAACGCCAACCCACAAAATGACAAGTTCTCCTACAACGGCAACAAACATAGTAATAGTTTGCTGACTAAGAGATAATACACCTCCGTTAAATACCTTTTTTAAAAATTTCTTATACAATTTATCCGTTTTTTCTTTTTCGTTATCTTCCTGATTAAAGGCTTTAATTGTTTCAATACCGTTTATAGTTTCAACAAATTGAGATGTAACCTTAGAATTCATCTCCATTATTTTTCTGTTGATTTTTTTAATTGGTTTATTATATACAAAAACTAATTACTTCCATACAAAATCAACAATAACATCAATTACTATG
>ENA-OQIW01000043-OQIW01000043.1-human-gut-metagenome-genome-assembly--contig:-NODE-43-length-28919-cov-1.519554_pt1 | contig 28919 bp, 30 predicted proteins | sample MGYA00242586_ERZ504751 | MGnify/ENA primary metagenome ERZ504751 (study PRJEB26092, sample SAMD00036349) | human gut metagenome | host: Homo sapiens | study: EMG produced TPA metagenomics assembly of...
GCCACCAAATTACAATCTGCTTTAACAGGATTCTTATACTTTATATTGCCGACACCGGCTAATGAAGCGGGGATGCCCAGCACAGCCTTGGCTAATGAATCAGCCTGCGCATATAAATACTGAGGCTCCACATAGCCGCTGGAATCGGTCATGTCATCCGTCGTCCGCAATATACTCAGACCTTGTTCACCGGCGGTGAGATCTATAAGCTCACCAACCACTTCAATATGGCTGTGATTATTGCCACTTGGCGTCAGTCCGTCTACTCTGGATTTAATGCGCTCCCGTAATTCAGGAATGCCTAACTCCAATCGATCCAAACGAATCGTCGGCACACTGACATTAAAATAGATGGCCAACTCTTCGTCAGTAACGAAGGGCGTAGTATTCAGTTTTTGTTGCAATAACTGTTGTCGCTCTTGTTTTTTTATCCGACTCATGGTACCACCTTTTATGACCAAGTAATAATACTTCGTTACAATTATATGTCACAATGGCCATTTATGCAAGTAAAATTTATGAGCCCTAAAAATTCAACAAAAATTCAACAAAAATACGGCGATTATGTAGCTCAGCTACTGAAAACTATTTTCAACTTCATTATAATAAAAACATGATCATAACTCAACCGTTGGGACCATATATTACAACAAAGTATCCCTATATATATTTTAACTATTAATTGCAGTAATGTGCAACCGAAAAAAGGAGAAGAACTATGACATCTATGAAAACAGCCTTAGGCTTAAACAACAACCAACGCCTCGAAAAAATGATTGAAATCAAGGACAGCTATTTAAGTGGTCAGTTAAGTTTAAAAGAAGCCCGTGCCCTGTTAAAAGATCACATCGGCACTTGCACACCGGACGAATTTGCTTACGGTGAGCAACAATTAAAAGGTTCTTACACAGACGAAGAAATCACCCACCGCATGGATGAACTTCTCGAATTATTCGACGGCATCCTTATTCGTGCCGAAAATACCTACCCGGAAAACCATCCGCTTTGGGTATATATGCAAGAAATCCAAGCAGGCCTCGCGGTTATGGATGAAGTAGACGCTTTATTAAAAGCACCTCATTTTATTAAAAATCCATGGCTCGGTATTTACGATAAATTAGCACAGTGGTCCCGCCATCTGTCCCGCAAACAAAACCAGCTCTACCCGGCTCTCGAAAAATACGGTTTTGACCGCCCTACCAAAATCATGTGGACCTTTGACGACAAAGTGCGTGATTTAATCAGCGAAAGCCGTCGCCTCTTACAAGCCGATGACACCACAAAATTCTTAGAACTCCAACCCAAAATGACCGATGCTTTCCGTGACTTGGCCGACAAAGAACAGGAAGTCCTCTTACCGACGGCGTATAAACTGGTGAAGGATGATGAATTCAGCCACATGAGCCGCGGCGACCACGAAATCGGCTTTGCCCTCATTACGCCGCCACCATTCTACGGTAATGTGACCGCCAACGGAACCGTCAACGATGCGCCCTCACTCTCAAACGGCAACGAACAAAACTTCATGAGCGAATTAGCTGCTTTACTAGGTAAATACAATGTAGCTACAGCCCCATCCCCTGAAACAGAACTCGATGTAGCTACCGGAAAATTATCCCTTGAACGCATCAACCTACTCTTTAAACACATGCCGGTTGACCTTTCCTATGTGGACGAAAACGAACTGGTTAAATTCTACAGTGATACGAAACATCGTATTTTCCCTCGCAGTGCCAATGTTATCGGCCGTGAAGTACGCAACTGCCATCCTGCAAAGAGCGTTCATTTGGTAGAAGAAATTATTGAAAAACTCCGCTCCGGCGAACAAGATAAAGCTGAATTTTGGATTGATAAGCCGGAAGCGTTCATCTACATTCTTTACACCGCTGTGCGCGATGAAAAGGGTAACTTCAAAGGGGTTCTTGAAATGATGCAAGATTGCACACGTATCCGTAGTCTTGAAGGCTCTCGTACCCTCTTAACTTGGGACGATGAAGTTCACGGTAATAAAGAAGAATCAGAAACCGCTGCTGCCGATAGTGCCGCTACACCTATTACAAGCAGTACCGCTACGGCCGCTGCAGCTAACACCGCTACGACTGATACAAATTTTGCTGACAAGGATCAAAACAGCGAAACTTCAGCTACTATGGGGGACGAAATTACTGTCAAAGGCATTACCATCACTGGGGACACTCGTCTTTTTTGACCTCTTCGATCAAGTACCTGGTCTCCGTCAACATATGCCGGAAATTAACAGCAATTTTGCTATGCTAAACACCGCTTTCGGCAAAATTATGGCTAAAAAAGCTACCATCGCCAAAGCAGCCGATCGTTCCGGCATGATCCAAGCCGATTTGATGAATGCCATTGCTCAATATATTGAAAAACAGGCTTAAAATAGTATTAACTTAAAATTCTATTAATAAAAAAAAAAGGAGATTGCAACCGTTACGGATTGCAATCTCCTTATTTTACTTTTTACCGGGTAAACGATTATAAGCCTCATGTAGCCAAGTTAAATGATCTTTTTCACGACGAATAGCGCGCTCTAAAATCAATGAATGACCAAAGTATCGCTCTTTAGGATTTGTCGTCCCGAACAACATCTGCCAACGAGATTCTAAATAGGTTAATTTTTCTTCGTGCCGCGCAATTTCTTCCTCAAATAAAGTCACCAATAAAGGCTGATCGGCGGAATCCATAAAATATACTTTCATGGCGAATTCGTCGCGTGTAGGTGGCAATGCATTCAATGATTCATTCAGCCATTCACCGAATACGGTGTTACCCGAATCGGTAATGGTATACTTCTTCTTCGTCAGTTTACTCCCTACAATCGCTTCATGACCGCTTATAAGCCCTTCCTGTTCCATCCGATTAAGCTCGGGATAAATCTGACTATGATTGGAGTACCAAAAATCTCCGATTTCCCCTTCAAACGCTTTTTTTATATCGTAACCGGCCATAGGCTCTTTTGACAATAAGCCTAAAATTACATAGCGCAATGTATTTTTTTGAGCCATGACAACTCACCTCTTTCAACAGTTCTTTAGTATCAAAATGACAGTTTCCAATGATTAAACTGTCAGTCCATATTTATCGCTTGACTTTTCCTATTACTAAGTATAACATACTAAGTGTAAATAAACATGTATTTATTTACATGTTGTTATTTTAATATTAAAACATCAATCAGTCACTTAATCACATGTTAATATGTAGGAGGTTATCACTATGGAATTCAAAGAATTAGACGACTTTTTAGGCACTCATTTTATTTACACTTATGATAACGGCTGGGAATATGAATGGTATGCCAAAAATGATCACACCGTAGATTATCGTATTCACGGCGGCATGGTAGCCGGCCGTTGGGTAACCGATCAAGAAGCCAATATTGTTAAATTAACAGACGGCGTTTTCAAAGTAACCTGGACCGAACCTACCGGTACCGATGTAGCCCTCGACTTTATGCCTAATGAAAAAATCATGCATGGCACAATTTTCTTCCTAATGTAGAAGATCATCCGGAAATCACCGTTTGCTATCAAAATGAACACATTGACTTAATGCATGAATCCCGTGAAAAATACGAAACATATCCTAAATTGTTAGTTCCTGAATTTGCTACCATTACTTACATAAGAAAAGCCGGCCAAAATAATGAAGAAGTCATTGCCGAAGCACCTTATAAAGGCATGACCGACGATATTCGTGAAGGTCGTTATTTTGATAAAGACTATAAACGCATTAAGAAATAAGCATGTATGATGCAATTAAGTCCCTATCCCCCTATAATATATAAGTAAAATATTTTAGAGGCTTTTCAAAAATAATATGTAATTTACTAAAAAGGTGATACTATGAAATTACAACTGAAAGCCTATTTGGCCGTTTCACTATTGACGACCGGGCTTATCCTCTTCCCTTTAACTAATGACAAGGCCGCTACAAGCAATGCAGCCAATACGGTGCCAACTATGACAACAACAGCAAACAGTACTCAAAACGACTATATTGCCCCCACCTATCAGGACATCTTAGTCGCTAACGTACCGACATATAACAATCAAACCAAAGCCTTGCGATTAAATATATACAAACCGCAAAATACAACCGAACCGGTTCCTGTTTTAGTCTTTGTACATGGCGGCGGATGGGCTACGGGAACCTATGCGGAACCGACAGCTAATGATACTGCAAACAGCACCGTAAACAATACGCCTACTTCGATGAGCAATCTGCCACCGAATACCTACGGCGATGCTACAGGTCAACTTATGGCTAATGACAACCGTTCATCTTTGGAAGTTTCAAAGAAGTAGTTTCGCCACGGAATTGCCCTAGTTTCAGTAGACTATCGCTTAAATTCCGAAGCCGCCTATCCGGATCAAATTTATGATGTAAAAGGTGCCGTACGCTTCATTCGCGCTCACGCTAAAGATACAACATCGATCCTAATCGCATTGCTATCAGCGGCACCTCGGCGGGCGCTCATTTAGCGCTTCTTTTGGCTACCACCAATAACAATCCTGCCTATGAAGGCAATGTGGGCGGCAACACCGAATACTCTAGTGGCGTTTCGGCTGTCATCGATTATTACGGCCCTACGGACTTGTTGACCATGGCGCCCGAAATGAACCCGGCCCTACAATCGACTGCCAAAGCGGCCAAAACTCACGATGCTCCGGATGCCAATGAATCTATTCTTTTAGGCTTCAATAAACCGGGCCAAGGTGTTGGTGTATTACGACAGCTTTACGAAACACATAACACACAATCTCCGGATTGGCATTATGTTGAATTAGCTCTAAACGGTAGTCCCGTTTATCAGGTAACACCACAGACCCCGCCAATGTTCATTGCTCACGGCGGTCGTGATACATTGGTACCGATTGCCCAAAGCTATCGCTTACGGGATGCTTTAAATTCAAATGGTGTGGAAAATTTATTCATTTCCAATTCCGAGGCACCACACGGTAACCAAGGTCAATTGGTAAACGAAACTATGGTCAAATGGATTGTCGATAAATTAAACGCGCAACCAATAACTCAATCAAACACTAAATAATGTGTTAAATGCAACAACTCCTTCTATGTACTGTGCTATACTAAGCCTATAGATAGTCATCATAAAAGGAGTTGTTTTATTATGTGTGCCAAAAGAGTCAATCAAAACATAGATAAAAATACTGCCAATACTATTGCAGAAACAAGTGCAACACCGGTTGTGGAAAGCATGCCCTTTCCCCCATTATTACCCTCCAATGCTACGGTTATGATGATGGGTACCTTTCCACCGGCCGCCGATAAACGGGCCATGCAATTCCATTACCCAAACTTTCAAAACGACATGTGGCGTGTGTACGGCATGATTTTCTTTAATGATCCGGACCACTTCCGTAAAGGTGAAGAAAAAGCCTTCGATGCCGATAAAATCAAAGCATTTTTAGCCGAAAGAGGTATCGCTTCCTGCCCTACTGTATGGCAAGCTATTCGCGAGCACGGCAATGCGTCGGATGCTTTCTTAAAAGTAGTAAAACCGGTGCCGATTGAAGAAGTCTTAGGCAAACTACCGAATTGCAAACATATCGGCACCACCGGCGGCAAAGCGACGGAAGTCTTACTCAGCCTATTACCTGAAAAAACAAAACTTCCTAAAACCGGTGAAACCATTACCGTTACCTTTGGGACAAGAACCGTTACCATAACACGTTTGCCATCCACCTCCCGCGCCTATCCGTTAAGCCTTGCTAAAAAAGCGGCAGCCTATGAAGCTTTTTTCCATGAAATGGGATTGTTGAAATAGCCCACCTTGTGTGAATTATAACTAAAAAAATATAAACAGTTAACGACAAAAAACGAGCGGAAAAATCCGCTCGTTTCTCTTTTAATAGCATTATATTATTGCAATCAAAGCCCCGTTTCTAACGCAACAAAGAACCGCCCACAACCATCTGCTGGGCTTCGTTGGTGCCTTCATAAATCTGGGTAACTTTGGCATTACGCATTAAACGGGCTACCGGATAATCTTCAGAGAAACCGTAGCCGCCAAAAAGCTGTACTGCCGCCGTAGTCACTTCCATGGCAATATCACTGCAGAACTTTTTAGCCATAGAAGCAGAAATTGTATACGGTCTACCTTCCGCTTTATCTTGGCCGGCATTGTGAAGCATCAGATTAGCTGCTTCTACTTTTATTGCCATATCGGCTAATTTAAACTGTGTATTCTGGAATTTACTGAGCGGTTTACCAAACTGAACGCGTTCTTTCGTATACTCAATAGCATGAGCTAATGCAGCTTCCGCAAGGCCCGTAGCCTGAGCAGCTACGCCGATACGACTACTGTCAAGGGCATACATAGCAATCTTATAGCCTTCCCCTTCATTCCCCAACAAATTAGCTGCCGGAACTTTTACATCTTTAAAAGTAAGACCGGAACAAGTGGATGTGTGAAGGCCCATCATAGGATCTCGTTTTTCTACCGTAAACCCTTCCATATCAGGCGTTACGATAAAAGCCGAAATACCTTTGGCACCGGCTTCCGCATCGGTTTTGGCAAACACGATATACATGCCTGCTTCGCCGGAGTTGGTGATATACATTTTTTGACCGTTTTAAAATGTAAAAATCACCATCTTTTACAGCCATAGTCTGTACGCCCGATGCATCAGTGCCTGCTTCTTTTTCAGTCAATGCAAAGGCGCCCAAGATACTGCCTGCAACAAGGGGTTTCAAAAATTTTTCTTTTTGTTCATCAGTACCATATCGCAATAATGGCTCACAACAAAGCCCCATGCAAACGGACAGAGTAATGGCAAGACCATCATCAAATTTAGCGAGCTCTTTTAAAGCCACCATATAGCTGATATAATCTTCGCCTAAGCCGCCATACTCTTTAGACCAAGCAATTTTAGGCAAGCCTAAAGCCATTACCTTATCTACCAATTGACGATCGAAAATCTGCGCTTTATCCCGTTCAATCACGGTAGGTTCCACAAATTCACGACAAAATTCATTTACTTTTTCCTGCCAAGCTTTTTGATTCGCTGTTAACGGATGCATAGTAACCTCCTTATGCCTCTTCTTATTAAAAACCTATTCGTAGCGCCTAATGCTCATACCGACAGCCATATATATTAAAATACTAATTTCAGTCCGTTTTATCTAACGGTTATCATCCAAATATTGCTGTCTATATCAACACTAATACAATTAACATACTATGCCTTTAATAAGACATTTCACTGCTACTATAGCACAATTAAACTATATCGTCCACAAATCAAATATCCGGACATAGCAAAAGCGCGGCTATCCGATGGATAACCGCGCTTTATTAAGAGCTATTCACTAGCTCAGCAGGTCTTATTCAGCGATGTTATTAACAACCTGAGTTCCTTTATAATGACCGCATGTAGGGCAAACCCGATGAGGCATCATAGGTTCGTGGCATTGCGGACAAGCTACAAAACCTGGAACAGTTAATTTCCAGTTCGCACGACGACGGTCGCGACGACATTTGGACAATCTACGCTTTGGTACTGCCATTATCTGCACCTCCTTAACATAATCACTGGGACTTTTAATTAATCATCATCTTTTTCATCGAGCAGTGTACGTAACACTGCCAATCGAGGATCCACTACAAAGGATTCACAAGAACAAGGTGAAACATTTTTATTTGCTCCGCAATGAACGCACAATCCTTTGCAATCATCCTGACATAACACTTGAGATGGCTCATTGATGATTAATGTATCCCGAATGAGATCCGTTAAATCAATGGTCTCACCATCAAAAGGAACAACCTCGGCTTCCTCAACATCGTCCCATTCTTTAAGGACGCCATAGGTTTCATTGAATGGTGTAGTCTGCGAATACGCTACTTCCGTCAAGCAACGTGTACATTCGTAATCACCATTGGTTGTTACGGTTCCTTCTACGATGAAATCCTGTCCATCGTAACGAAAATCACCACTAATGGTTATATCATGACGGCTCCAAGGAAAAGCAGTTACATCCCCCAGCACGGTGGCCGGTTCAGTAAATTGAAAAGGAAACGATTTTCCTATGTGTTCTTTTGCTTGCTCTACTTGCAGTTTCATAATTTTACCTCGACTATAATATTATAGCTATCTAACATGTCTTTGTCAAATTGTTATCTACATTCTTGCCGTATTTTTCTAATAAAAATATACTCGTCCGATTTAATATCTATGCTTAAGGAGACAGATAACCGTAGATACACTCGTAAGAGACCCTCAACGCCTTTAAAAGTGTATTTTAGAATGAAGAGAAAAGCCCCCTTTTGCAAGGAGGCTTCTATATTTTTAGTTTCTGATTAAGATGTCAATCAATTACATTTTTTCGAATTGATCTTTACCAACGCCACAGATTGGGCAAACATAATCATCAGGTTGATCTTCAAATTTAACACCTTCAACGGCTTCGTCATAAACCCAACCGCATACTACGCATACGTATTTTTCCATCACTTGTTCCTCCTTTCATTTTAGAATAGACACTTGTATCTACATCTTTAGTCTATCACAAATATCGATTATGTTCAATATCTTTTTTCAAAATTTGTTAAATCCTTTTTAAGCCTTATTCTATCTATATTGTCAGACTTTTGACATGAAAAACTCGTAATAAAATGTAGCATATTGTTATTATTATTTTTGGTGTTTTATCTTAACGTTTTGCTATAAATTACTAGCCATCGTTCTTTAAGTAAAATATATTTTTATCCATTTTAATTTCTTATTCAACTTCATCTACAAAAAGCATTTGATTTATTCTATAATTAAATATAAAGATACTCAATTTTATTTTCAATTAAGGAGTAAAACTATGAAACGGATATTATTCTTAACATTATTACTGGTGTCTCTCGCTACTTCAGCTTTCGCTATCTCCTTATCCGAACTGCAAAACTCGCCTCAATTCTTAAAAACAGACGAAACATCCGATGACACCTATTATTTAAACCAAGACTCAATAAAAATACTTCGTTATTCACCACCTTACTATACATTAGAATATACTATATATATCGTTTCCTATAGTAACAAAGCAATAGTAGAAATCAATACTGTTGCTAATTATAACTATGACCGTAGTGTCAATTATATACTGGATAATGTAGATACTAGCACTTTGCCTAAATACAACATAAGGGATGAATTAACCGAAATCCTAATTCAAGAAAAAGATAAAGATAATGGCCTTAGTCTTACGGTCACCGATAATGGTTTTTATGATTTGAACGGAAATCTATTACTGCCACCTAGCAATGATCCTCCTAGAGTAATGAAATCGTCTTTTGCTGGTCCAGCATACAATACCGCATCAAGTGCATTTAAAAAGGTCTATAGTATTTATTTTTAATCCAACAACACAACAATCGAAATATTTCTATTTATAGACTTTTTCATTAAATTCCTTTATAATTAGTAGTGGAAATAAAAGTGATTTTCAATTACTTCTTTTATTAAACAAATTCACAATTTTTTATAATAATAAACAATCTACATTTTACAGGAGGTAGAACATGAAAACAAAATTGACTGAACTCTTAGGCATCGAATATCCGATTATCCAGGGCGCTATGGCTTGGACGTCTGAACATATTTTAGTAGCGGCCGTAGCTAACGCAGGCGCTACCGGCGTTATCGCTACCGGCGGTCGCGAAGCTGATTGGGTACGTGAAGAAATCCGTGCGGCTAAGAATTTGACGGACAAACCGTTCGGTGTTAACCTCATGTTAATGGCTAAGAACATCGACGAAATCGTAGCCGTTATTAAAGAAGAAAAACCGGCTTTCGTTACTTTGGGGGCAGGCAACCCGGTTCCTTACATCGAACCGATGCATGAAGCCGGTATCAAAGTAATCCCGGTTGTACCAAACGTTAAATTGGCTAAACGTGTGGCTGCTGCCGGCGCTGATGCCCTCATCATTGAAGCCAGGAAGCAGGCGGTCATATCGGTACCCAGACTACCATGCTCTCATGGAAAACGTATTGCCTGAAGTAGATATCCCTGTGGTTATTGCCGGCGGTATTGCTGACGGTCGTGCTTGGCTGCAGCCCTCACTATGGGCGCCGAAGGCGTGCAAATGGGCTCCCGCTTCATCTTGGCAGAAGAATGCCAGATGCATCAGAACTGTAAAGATGCCATCATCAAAGCAACCGATACGGACTCTGCTGTTACCGGTTTAACCAGCGGTCATGGCGGCGTGCGTTCTTTAAAAAATGAATTTACGCAAAAATACTTGGAAGCTGAATTCAGCTGTGCTCCAAAAGACGAATTAACGGCTATGTCCGTCGGCACTAACCGCAAAGCGGCTGTTGAAGCGACATCGTAAATGGCGCCGTACAATGCGGTCAAAGCTTAAATCGCTTGACTAAAGTTGAACCGGCTAAAGTAATCGTTGATTCTGTAATCGCCGAAGCAAAAGAAGCGATTAAAAAAGCACAGCGTTTTGCTTAAGCTTTAGTATTGACCTACCATGGCCTCAACGAACCCTTTGATTGTTCCGAGGCCATGTATTATTTAGTAAAGGAGTTTTAACTATGTTACCTTTTAACGGAAAATACCCAAAATTAGATCCTAAATCTTGCCTCATGCCGGGCGCTGAAATTGCCGGCGATGTAGAGCTTAAAGAATACGCCTCCCTCTGGCAAAACGTAGCTGCTCGCGGCGACGTAAATAAAATTATCGTTGGTCGCTACACCAATGTACAGGACAACTCTGTACTCCATGTAGATGACGATAAAGCTTGCGTACTCGGCGATTTCGTAACCATCGGTCACGGTGCCATCGTTCACGCTTCCACCTTGGAAGATAATGTCCTCGTTGGCATGGGTGCCATCGTTCTCAGCGGTTGCCATATCGGTACCGGTTCCATCATCGCTGCCGGTGCGGTTGTGTTGGAAAACACCACGATTCCTCCGTATTCCCTCGTTGTAGGTGTACCGGCGAAAGTAGTTCGTACCGATGAATCTCAGGTTGAACGCATCCATAACCAGGCATTGAAATATAAAAACCTTTGGACTGAACGCTACGGTTTATTACCTAATGCAGGCGGCGAAGAATACAAAAAAGGCGCTAAAATCGTTTAATACGAACAAATGACTGTCGCAAATAAAGAATAAAAACTAAAGAGCTATCCCTAAGTTTAGCTCCCCATCACACAAAAGAGGCTGACAACAATTTGCTGTCAGCCTCTTATTATATGTTCTATGCAATTTCATATTTCAGCTTGTTTGATCCGTCTATAACCAAATAACTTTGCCCTGAATCAAGCTCTTTTTCATTAGTCCATGGCGATAACAACTTCGCCCTGAGCCAAGCTCTTTTTCACATCAATAATACGTTGATTCTTCGAGCCGCGGAACCGCAAGCTTGGGTCGCGTAAAGCATCCACAAATTTGCCGTCCACTAAGATATCGCATTGTTCCAATAACTGTCGTTTAGCCGGGCAAGCGATGAGCTCATCCCAGGTATAACCGGAGTACGCCCAAATATCCTTTTCAGGCACCGTTTCACGCACCTTTTTCACAACCGGCAACAAACCGTCCACGTTTTGAAACGGTTCGCCACCGAGCAAGGTAAGGCCCGATACATTCGGATCGCTCACGTAAGTAAGTACTTCTGCCGTTTCCTTATCGGTCCAAAGCTTCCCTGCCTGTGGGTTTTGGTATTCTTCGTTAAAACAATTAAAACATTTATGTGTGCAACCGGTAACAAAAATAGACGTGCGGATACCGTTTCCGTTGGCAATATCTAATTTGCGAATTTGTCCATAATTCATTACGGCTCGCCTCCTCTACCTGCTCAAATTTAAAAATAATTGTTACTTCGGCACAATCATTCTCATATACCTAAATAAAAAATTCTTACCTAATTAAATAATCTAACAAAAAACAGGTCATGAAATCATGACCTGTTTTTGAGTGTTAAATATGCATTACTCGGTCTTTAATTTCTTTAGTACGTCCTTCATTCCAGAAGTTTTCACCTAAATAACCGCAAGTACGGCGGATTACTGTCAATTTATCACGGTCCGTGTTATGACAACGTGGGCATTCCCAATCATTGTTATCGTTGACTTTAATTTCACCGTCAAAACCGCAAACATGACAATAATCTGATTTTGTATTAAATTCCGCAATAGGAAATATTATCGTAAATGTATTTAATCATAGTTAATACGGCCGGAATATTGTTGGTCATATTCGGAATTTCCGCATAAGAAATGCAACCGCCGGTCGACTTTTTCTGGAATTCCGATTCGAATGCAAACTTATCAAATACATTAATTTCTTCCCGTACGTTTACATGATAGCTATTTGTGTAATAACCTTTATCAGTAATATCTTCGATTTCACCAAAACGGGCGCGGTCCAAAGAGCTGAAGCGATTGGTAAGGCTTTCAGCCGGTGTACCGTATAAAGCAAAGCCCATGTTATGACGTTTCTTCCAAGTGTCAATGGCTTCGTTCAAACGATCCATGACTTTCATGGCAAATACACGGCCTTTTTCACCGGTATTGGACTCGCCCGTAATAAGCTTCGTTGCTTCGTACATACCGATGTAACCCATAGAAATCGTAGCATAACCGCCTTTAAGGAATTTAGCAATCGGTTCGCCTTTTTTAAGACGAGCAATCGCACCGTGCTGCCAATGAATCGGCGATACATCACTGGTTACGTTCTTCAATAATTCATAACGCAATAATAAGGCTTTTTCAACCAATTTCAAACGTTTATCCAAAATTTCAAAGAAACGTTTTTCGCTATGACGTGCCAAAATACCGATTTGTGGCAAGTTGAGACTTACTACGCCCATGTTGAAACGACCGTCGAATACATACTCGCCCTTTTCGTTTTTCCAAGGAGACAAGAACGCACGGCAACCCATTGGGCTGAAAACATTACCTTCGTAATTTTCCTTCATTTTCTTGGCGGAAATATAGTCAGGATACATGCGTTTAGCCGTACATTTAGCAGCCAATTCCGTTAAATAATAATATGGTGCGTCGGGGTGAATATTGTGTTCATCCAACACATAAATCAATTTAGGGAACGCCGGTGTAATATACACATTCGCTTCGTTTTTAACGCCCATAATGCGTCATGTTTCAAATTTCTTCATCGATGAGTGCCGCTTCTTTAGCATATTCGCTGTTTGGGTCAAAATGCATAAACAAAGTTACAAACGGAGCCTGACCGTTCGTCGTCATCAATGTATTAATCTGGTATTGAATAGTCTGAATACCGTCTTTAACTTCTTTGCGCGTACGTTTCCAAGCAATTTCTTTCGCTTTTTCCATATTCGGTTTCATGTCATAGATTTCAACCTGTTCTTCCAAAACATTGGCTAAAATCTTATCATACGATTTACGTACAAACGGCGCCAAAATACGGTCGATACCGTTAATACTCTGACCGCCGTACTGACCGGAAGCAACTTGCGCAATAATCTGCGTCGTTACGGTACAAGCAACCTGGAATGACTTCGGTGTATCAATCTTCTTACCGTTAATAACAGTACCGTTGGTGAGCATATCTTCCAAATTAATTAAACAGCAGTTGAACATCGGCTGAATGATGTAATCCATATCATGGAAGTGAATAGCGCCGCTGTCATGAGCCTGCACGATATCCGCCGGAATTAATTTACGACGAGCAATGTCCTTGCTTACTTCACCGGCAATAAGGTCACGCTGTGTGGAAACAATGGCTGCATCCTTGTTGGAGTTTTCATCAATCAATGCTGTGTTGCTGCGATCCAACAAGCCAAATACATCTTTATCAGTCGTATTTTCTTTACGTTTAAAAGCCTGAACGGCTTTGTAGTTTTCATAAGCACGTGCCGTTGCCGGATTATGGTATTCCAACAATTTGTAATATACCTGGTCTTCAATAGCATAAATTGTCAATGTTTTGCCGATCTTATGAGCGTATTCTTCGATTTCGTCAGCGATACGCCCCGCCAATCCTTCTTCATATAAACCGGTACTGCTATTCATGGCTTTTTCGATAGCTATTTCGATTTTTGTTTTATCGAATGGCACTTTCTGGCCATCACGTTTAATTACCTCCAACACGGTAAAGCTCCCTAACACTTACTACTAAATATAGTATGTAAATAAAAAAAGATATTGACAAATAAGCAATGACCATTTGGCCACCTAGTTAAATACCCCAGTACTTACCTATAAATGGAAGCAACCGGTACTTTACAGTCACCAGTTGCTTTCGTCTTGCTTATTATACAACATCTTGTATCTGATTTCAATATATTATACTATATATTATTTTCATGCTTGACAACACTTTGAAGGTATAATTGCTTTAAACGCACAATATCAACCTTCGAGCAGGCTGTCAAAGGCAGCTCATCAAGCCAAATGATATCCTTCGGCCGTTCTTTGGTGAGTAAACGCTCTGATATGGCACCTACTATATCTTGTATAGGGGTGTTACTGTTTTTAACTAAAAAAGCCACCGGTTGTTCCCCCCGAAGTTCGTCCGGCACACCGATAACCGCCCCGCCGTTATGCCGTCAATGGTAATAAACGGATCTCTAAATACGGAATAGACAGCTTATAACCGCCTCGATTAATCATAGCCTGCTTCCGCCCGGTAAAAATCAATCGCCCGCTATCACTAATGTAACCCGTATCTTCCACCGTAAAAGGCAAAGTTAACCCTTCTATACCATATGGTGTATCTACATAGATAAAGCTGTCAACGCCTACCGTAACGGTAACGCCCGGAAACGGATAGCCCACCGTGTTCGGTTCTGCCAACCACTCTTCGCCGGAGCAATAGGTAATATAATTTAGTTCACTGGCGCCGTAATAAAGAATAAATTCCGTATGCGGTTGTTTAGCTTTGAGCTTATGCAGTAGTTTAGCATCCAGCGTTTGTGATCCCGTAAAAATCATTCTGAGGGACTGTAACGTATCCTGTAAAACCGCTGTAACCAGACGCAATTTCGTGGGCAATAAGTACCAATGAGTCACTTCATATTGCTCACTCAATGTCAGCCAAGTACGGGGTGACATATGAGCCGACGTAACCACCGTGCCCCCTTCATAGATAACCGATACAAGGGTATTGAAATTGCCGGTAAAACTTAAACTGCCTTGTTGGAAAATAATCGTACCAAAGTCGATTTTAAAGATTTTATTCTGTGCTTCGAAAAAATCCACCCAACTGGCCAACGGCCGCCATAAGATTTTAGGCAAACCGGTGGTGCCCGAAGTAAGCACGCCGAAATCAGCTTTTGGATTGACACTACGGTCAATAGTAAAACCGTATTTAGCTTGCAACTGTGCCAGACGTTCATCGCTTAAATCAGGATGACATAGAATGGGTAAGCGTTTCGCTTTCATCGCTCCCAACCACTGTACGAATTGCTGCCATACCGAATCAGAGCGGATATACTCAATACGATTGTTAGCTTGCGCGGAATTCGCCTGCCTGGAATGAGACTTCTCGGAATTCGCCTGCCCCCTGTCTGCTTGCGAAATATCTATTTGCGCCGTATTCGCCAATTCTCGGGCTACTTCACGAATCCCCTTATTCAGCATTTCATAGGTGTACGTTGCGTCATCTACAACCAGAACCAACTTATTCGGATAATTCTGAGCCATATAATCGAGACGTTCCCAAAGGAAAGACCCTTCATAGCAACATTTAGGGTCATTTCGAACTCAACGGCCTGAGAGAAGGTTGTTAAAATTTTTTTCACGCATCACAAACAGCCTCCATTCGTTCAATAAGCATGGCCGTCCCCATACCACCGGCACCGGCAATAGCACAAATCCCATATCTACCGTTACAGTACTCTAAGGCAGCCATCAAATGGAGCAAAATAATCGCTCCCGAGCAGCCGAATGGATGACCATAGGCCAACGCACCGCCCAATTGGTTGTAACGATCCACATAGGCCTTATAATTGCGCTCAAAGAGCACATCAATCACCGCAAAGGCCTCATTCCATTCCACCGCATCAATATCATCCATGGTGAGTCCCGTTTTGGCTAGAAGCTGTTCGGTTGCCTGCCACGCCCCTTCAGGACTATATAAAGGATCACCGCCAAAAGTAATGGCGTCGACCAACTTAAAAGGGCCTACTTCATTACTTAAGGCTACAAAAGCCGCTCCGTCATGAGTAAAACAAGCATTGCCGGCCGTCACCAAGGTTCCCGGTCCCAAAACAGGCTTCATGCGATTCAATAAGCGTTGTGACAGTCCGGGTCGCACACTTTCATCCACATAGTCTCGCCCCATGTCTAACACATAGGGCGCTAACAAGCCTTCATCACGAGCTCGCCCGGCCGCTTGTTGGCTCCGCAAGCTCCAATAATCCAACTCTTCTTTGCTCACATCATACTTTTCGATGGTTCGTTGAGCCCTTTTAACATAGCCTGCGCGTCATTTTCCTGTGGTGAAAACTGAGCACCATGTATTCACCGGCTCGGTCATCCCCCTCCGCATAGATTCGCAGCGGTTGTAAGGAACTGCTTTCCGTACCGCCGGCCAGCACACAATCTGCCATGCCGCTACGTATTGCACGAAATCCCTGAATAATTGCGGCGCCGGCGGAGGCACACTGCATATCTACCGTATAGGCCGGTATTTTTTCACCATAACGAGAATTTAAGGCCGTTAAACGGCCAATGTTACCACCGGTGCCAACCGCATTGCCACAGATGATTTCAGCCACCTTAGGATACTGTTCATACAACGCATCTAATACACGAGCCCCCAATATTTCCGGTTTTATCGATTTAAATTGCCCCTTATATGAACCAATGGGCGTCCTAAGGCCGCCCATTATGTACACCGGAGACAATGTTTGTTGTGTTTTCATAATGCCTCCAACGAGTAATTGTCTCTTAAATATTCAATTTAACCGCTTTCATACCTAACCAAGCAGCAATGCCACATTTAATAATATCACCGGGAATGAAAGGCAATGCATAACCCGCTATAGCTGCTTCAAGTCCGATGTTGGTAACAATCATGCCACCGGCCATACCAAAGATGTAAGTAATCGGAATGGTAATCACTACGGAGCGCCAGAAATACCCGAAGAAAGACGGTGTTTTACCTTTAAGCATACTGAGAATAGTGTAAGCAATCGGATAACTGATGTAGTAACCGCCGGCAGGCCCTAAGATTTTACCAAGACCGCTGGTACCGCCGGAAAATACCGGCACCCCGATAATGCCCAATAATAAATACACACAAATAGTAATAAAGGCTTCCTTTGGTGGTAATAAAAATCCGATTAAGCATAATACCAAAGTGGTAGCCGTTACCATGGCCGGTGAAAACGGAATTGGAAATGAAATGTAAGCGGACACGCAGGTCAACGCTACCAGTAACGCCATTTTGGTCAATTTACGAGTATCTGACATAATAAACAACCTCACAAACTAAAATAATAATCACAAAAATATGAGTGTATTGGCTTAACTACAGTTTAATGTTAAGCTACTCATCAAATAAAAATAACACTCTTAAAAAAAATGAAGCCACACCACAAAGTAAGGAAAACGCAACCTACTTGTAGCTGCAGGTAAACACCGGTCGATGCGCAGTAAAACCTTGGATGGTGCGACCTGATCTTTGTAAAACATTGTCTCATCTACAAAGGTAGGCCTACGAAATCGAATCTTCACAGCTGTCACATCCGTCCCTACAGTTTCAGCTAAATACGCCGCCATGGCCTCCAAAATCTGGCAGCCCGACACAATGGCATTTTCCTGCTGATGAATGCTGTTATGATCTTCTACATCCGTCACAAATTCTAAAATTTCAGATCGATTGAATGCTCGCCAAGGCACAACATCAGTCGGTATCTGATAATCCGCCTTCGCCGGTTTCGGCTTCACCGGAATTGAATCAGGCGTTAAAACTTTTAATAGTACCGTAAGCGCTTCATTGCCTCTTACCAGCTCAGTTTCATACCACTCACCGTTCTGACGAACTTCGGTGTGCTCCGCCGGCTCTGCCAAACGTTGCCATTTTAATTGCGCAATCACCATTGAACGGGGTAATTCTTTATCAGCTTCAATCATAGCCTTAAATAACTCACGCATTTTGGAGCCCCCTCTTTCGCAAATCTACTTAAAATTATATTAAATTCATGCTTATTCGTCAACTACGCGCCATTCTCATTGTTAACAAATAAAGCCTTTCCCAAAGTGTACTCAAAAGCTGTGAAGTACTTACTTTGAAAAAGGCTTTTTGTTACAATGTTTTAATCAATTCCTGTAAATAGGTACGGAATGAATCTTTGCAATGTTCACTGCGCAAGCCATATTCCACGGTGGCTTCCAAATAGCCAAGGCGGTCACCTATATCATAGCGACGGCCTTCGTATTCTAAGGCATATACGTCACTCTGCAATGCGGCAAGGCCATCGGTAAGCTGCAATTCACGCCCGGCGCCAAGCGGAGTATTTTCCAACACCCCAAAAATCTCAGGTGTCAAAATATAACGCCCCAAGACAGCCAAATTAGATGGTGCCAAATCGCGTGACGGTTTTTCAACCAAGCCATCCACTTTATAAATATGAGGCTCAATTTCATGCCCTGCTACGATACCATAGGAACTTACCTTTGTTTCCGGTACGCGCTGAGTGCCAAGAATCGTGCCGCCCATACGCTCATGACAATCTATTAATTGCTTTAAACAAGGTTTTTCAGGGTTATATACCACATCATCACCCAGTAATACGGCGAACGGTTCATTGCCTACAAAAGCTTTGGCGCAAAGAATGGCATCACCCAATCCACGCGGTGCTTTTTGACGAATAAAGTGAACCCGAATATCCGCCAAGGAACGAACCATGGCCAACTGTTTTTTCTTGCCCTGCTGCTGTAACAACTGTTCCAATTCAACACTGGTATCGAAATGATCTTCAATGGCTCGTTTATTGCGCCCCGTAATAATTAAAATCTCTTCAATACCGGAAGCCAATGCTTCTTCCACAATATATTGAATCGCCGGTGTATCAACAATCGGTAACATTTCTTTAGGCTGTGCTTTGGTCGCCGGTAAAAAACGTGTACCGAAGCCGGCGGCCGGAATAATAGCTTTGCGTACTTTGCCCATGTTTGAAAGACCTCACTTTTTTCCGTCATAATAATGATTAAGAGTAATTATGAAGCCATGCCATAGGGCACAGCTTCATAACCTAAAACATCTATACTTCGTTCAATTACTAGAAATCTTTAGCAACTACCGTATAAGACCATTTTTTCTGTTTAGACTGATATGTGAGCCACCCTTCAAAGGAGTGCATATCACGATGCCAAGTATAGTCTACATAACGCAACTCACCGGACTGTACATCACGTTTCGTAGTAATCGTAAATGTATCCAAACGAGTCAGGCGGAAGGAAGCCCCCACCGTAAAGTTATGAAGAATGTCTTCACGGTCAAACGGATATGGCGAATTATCTTTCGGATCAATATTATTCTGACGATAACCGGCAAATACGTTAACTCGTGAATTTATTCGCCAATTCGTATTACCGCCCCAGTACGGCATGCTGCGAATATGGTCGTTATAGCCATAGTAATCACGCTGATAGCCGGCAAAGAAACGTAAATTGGCATTTTTAGCCAATTTAATTGTATCATGGCTTACTTCACCAAAGTACATGTAGTGACTGCCTTGATGTAATCTTCTTTCCAATAACCGGCCGTAGCACCGCCACGAACAGTAAACGGCGTATCGCAATATGGTACACATTGGTATATACGGAGAATTCCGGTTTCTTTTCTACCCAAACGGTACGGGCATTTAAAGTGGCCGATTCACGGCTCACGCCGACCGTAGCAACGCCCCAAGGCAAGTAATGACGATAACCGTAACTTGGCTTAAAGCTTCCTTGGTCATCCACTGATAACGGAAGAACAATTCACCGTCATCACCAACCGGATATTTAAGACCGCCCTTCAAGCCGAAACCATCGTCGCTGGAATACGTCGGTCTTGGAATCAAGTCAAACACACTAAATTGACCTTGACGATCATTGCGAAGGGATACTACATATTTCTTCGTACTCATGATTTTACCGTTTTTAATAAACAGCTTGGCATCATGAATAATGGCTTTATCCCCCGGATACACTTCAATGGTGCTGCCTTCAATACGATAATCGGGCACACCTTTATAGGCCATAGCATGTTTGGTAGTAACCCAGCCTTTGGTAATAAGCCCTGATTACCTGTCGATTCTTGCTTTTCAGCTTTCACATAGTATGGTTCTACATAGCCGATAACATCAGGTGCCGTCATAGCATTAGTGCCGCTGTTAAATACTAAATCTTGGCCCCGTAAGTCCTTAGTGGCCCCTTTATTTTCCAGGTAATGAAACTCACCATCCGTCGTATACTCTTGGGATTTAGTATTACCTAACAGCTTTTCACTATGAATTTCACGACTGCCCTGATAAGCATCTACTTTACCGACAGCCACAACATTGCCGGTAGCACTGCTGTAATACATGCTGTCCGCATCAACTTTAACAGGTAACTCACTGTCATTTACCGTGGTCACCGGCTTACCGCGACGGACTACACGAATAAGACCGCCATCGGACTCGCCCATATTAGCGATGGTTACCGGATTGGAATCGGTTGCAACATCTTGAGCATTTTCATAAACAAGGCCTCTATTATCGGCCGCCTGCACGGCTAATAAAGGCATAGCGACTAAAGCGGCACCCAATGCATACTTAGCCTTTTTCATTACCATCTTTTACCTACCTCATCTTCACTGGATTAGTTGCGTTTTACAACAATTATTGGTTGTGATTGTGATACATTCGTTTGATCCGCAGTGTCAGCACTTGCTTCTTCCACTTCACCATTGTCCTCAGAATCGCCATCTTCTACCGTTGCCGCTGAATCATCGGACTCTTCCACTACCTTCACCGGTGTATCTTCGTCTTCATAAGAGTCGGCCGGAACTAAGGTTACCGGTTCCGATGCATCACCTAATGTATAGTCATCATAGGAATCTTGGGAACTTGGATCGCTGGAATTATGAGCCTGGCCATCACCGCCTACGACAATCCCCTGTACGGTTACCAATTCTTGTGGCTGCACATAAATTGTAGCCCCTACAGGCAAGTCGATATTCTTACCCTTTACAAAGAAACCGCCTACTAAACCGACAGGACCCAATAATACGGCACCGGCTACAGAGGCGCCGGCTGCTTTCAATTCCTGCTGCGTACGAGCTTTTGCTTCTTCCCCTTGAATAGCTGTAAATTCAGTGCCATCCAATGCCGGAACTTTATCAAACATCAAATCTAATTTACCGTTACGACCAAAAGAGGAGGCTTTTTTAAGTTCGGAAATATGACCTTCCCCAACAGTACCTGCCGGTACCAATAAGATATTACCGTCCATCAGATCTTCCGACACGGTAAAGCTGAAAGTATCACCCAGTTTGCTGGTAGCCGTATTAATCGGCGTATTCAAAGTTACGGCAAATACTTCCGTGCTTGGTGCCGAGCCTACTTGAGACGTCAATTTCAAAGGTGCTCCGTTAATCGTTTTGGCTAAGGCATTAATTCGTGTGTCCAAGCACCGGTACTGATACGACCGGTTACACTGCGTTCCAATTGTTCCACACGAGAAACTAAGGAACCGTTGCCCACTTTATTCTGGTAATGCCATTCCAACATGGATAATTCTTGACTTACCGATACTTTACCACGCGTATTGCCATCGATGGAATTATACAAGGAATCAACTTGTGAATTTAAAGTACCGGAAGAATCTCTACCATAAACGGTCTGACTAATCTGCTGCACACGATCCACTAAAGCCCCAACCTGCGTGGAACCATATACTGTATTTTCTAAGGCATCGGTTTTCTCTAATACGGTTTCCGGAGCCGCCCATACCTGACCGGTCATAAGCGCTGCTACCGCCAACGTAAGCATGTGTTTTTTCATACATCCTCCAAATAAACAAGACTTAACCTATTATTGAATGCTATTCGCCTCAATGCGTATTAAACAATATGATTAAATTTTGAGGTCAATAATAGCGGATACGCCAAACCCCTTGAATACGGGATGCATTAACAGGGTTCTTGCTGTCGATAGGCACTAAACCTTTTACACGAGCTTACATTATTAAAGCTGGCTTCCAACTGAGCTACCGCTTCAACGCGCTCTACTTCGGAAGCAGGACCCGTTACCTGAGCCGCCCCGATGTAACCGTTCGTACCTACACTGACAATCGGCACAACCTTAGTCGTATAAGTAGTGCTCAAGTTATTCTGAGCTAAATTTATTTAAAAAATCATTAATCTGGCCGCCGAAGCATCAACTAAGATGCCCACGCCGCCGACTTTTAAAATGCTGCCTAAATTCAAGCTGAATGCTTGCGTCGTATTTACTAATGCACCGGTAGAAAGTGTTGCAATGGAAACGGCCATAACCGTTGCCAATAATTTCTTTTTCATATCTATGTCCTCCTCTATCGTATACATAATTAGCGTTTATACTGATGTTATTATATCACAAATCAAAGCCTTTGTCCTTGTATAAGCGCCGTAAATACGCCATTCATTTTATAATTCATCATTTTTTATATGCTAATACACTCTATTTTAAAGTGCATTTATACTTATGTCTAAATTTTTATATGCTGCCATACACCACTTCTAAAACGCCAACCGGAAAATGCCGTACGCATACTCTGATCAATTAAAAGAGCTATCCATGCACCATACAGACCGAATCCCCAAGTAAAACAAAGGAGATATGTAATAATCGGTCTGAAAATAGCAATAACAAAGAGCGAATATTTCATAACATAGAAATTATCGCCCGCCCCTTTAAGGACGCCGGAATATACTAATTGTAAAGCCTGCGGGAAGCTGGCAAAAGCCATGAGAATCATAATATCCGCCCCCAGCTGCCAAACCAACCTATCTTGGGTGAAAATATCAAATACTACATTGCGTAAACCAAAATACAAAACAAAGCCGATTACCGAAATAATAAGAGCGATGCGAACACCGATTTTGCCGTAAGCCTCGGCTAAGTCAGGTCGTTTTTTCCCCAACGATTGCCCCGTATAAGAAGCACCGGAATAACTTAAACCCATGGCAAAATAGTAAAAAATATCAATCAAATTCATACAAATATGATGTGTTGCCAACGCCACTACACCTAATGACGCCACCATTTTGGTATACGCAAACATACCAAAACGTTCAAAAGCCTGCTCACCCAAAGAGCTGCCACCGATATAATAAATACCCTGTAAGATTTCACGATTGAATATCCAACTGCCCCGATGCCACGACAAATGGGAGTCTTTCGCATGAATTGCATATAACAAAAGAAAGAAGATTAAGGTGTAGCTCGTCATAGTGGCTATCCCGGCTCCTTTGATGCCAACGCCGGAATCGGTCCCAGACCGTAAATCAAGGTAAAACTCATAACTACATTAAGCACATTACCGATGGCATTAGCTTTAAAAATAGCCTTCGTGTTACCCACGCCGATTAATGCCGCCCCCAGCATAACACCTAAGGCCGAAAAGAAAAGCCCGATAATGATGAATTGACCATAGGCAACGGCCTCATCAATATAAGAAGCCTGAGCTCCGGCAAACGTTAAAATAGGATTTAACAGATAAAAACAAATACACAACAAAGGCACGTAAAACAATACGGTCAATAATACCCCTTGTTTTAGTACGGAGTTCATCGTTTCATAATCCTCTTCCCCTTTGCGTCTTGCCACAATGGCTGTAATCGCAATCGCTGCGGAACGGACAAAAACGAGCATCACCATAAGCGGTTGACTCATAATCCCTACGGCCGCCAAAGCATCGGCTCCAAGAGCTCCTACCATAGCCAAATTGATGGCTGTCATAAGTTGCAACAACAACCCCTGCATCGTAGCCGGCCAAGCTACATCAATATATTCTTTATAAATTTCTTTTGTTGTCGGCACCGGTCCCAAACGTTTCGCCGGCGGCAAAATATAATCAATCCCAAATCGTCCCGCTAGTCCTAATAACATGACAACTCCTCTTTTTCAAAAACCATGCTAAACCCACTCGCTATAAAAAAACACTCCTAAACAGAGGTCAAGGCCCTTGCCTAGGAGTGTTTATTAACTCGCATTTAATTATACACAGGATTCGTCAATTCTCATAGACCGACTATAGGTCTTAATTTGTCTTATTGAGGCAACGAAATGATGTCAGTGAAGATATCGCCTGCTTTTTTAATGATTTGTTCGTTACCCATAACGCTGATATGACTATCTTTCATAACCGAAGCTACCACTTCAGCCAAAGCTTTAATATCGCTCTGACGGGTCGCAATTACCTGTTCGCGCAAACGTTCCGCATCTTCAGGCGTTGCTTCACCGAAATATTCGCTCATAGCGCGCGGTCCGCGTAAAGCCGGTGTCAACGGAATATCAAGGCCACTCATGGTACCGATAATATACTTGCGCATTTCACGGTCGGAAATATCAAATTTCGCAAGATATTCGCTGAGCTCGCTGTATACTTTCAATGTTTCCGTCAAGTTCGGATCGCGATAACTGCAAAGTACAAAGTTACCATTGTTGTAGAAGTTTACGAAAGCACCATAGGCCCCCCCCTGAACACGGATACGCGTCCACAAGTAGTCATAACGCAAGATGACTTCCAACACCTTCATGGCACCGCCTGGTTTGAAACCATGGTCACGGAAGTTACCGCCTTGAGCTACGTACTGAACCTTACCGGAGGTAACAATACCTTCGTTAACATATTCCTTCGTAAGTTTCAAACCCTTAGCTTCAACAGCTTCATTCGGCCACTGTGGCAATACTTCGGTAAGCAATGTTTTGAAAACTTCAAATTCATGAGCTTCCCCGACGAAGTTGATATCCACATTAGCAGGGCGGAACAATTTAGCCGCTACGGCTGCCAATTTTTGTGGCAATTCTTGAAGCGCTTTTTCATCAGCAGCTAACGCTGCCAACTGTTCAAAATAACCGAGGTAGCGGCATCACGGAATTTACCGAGTTCCGAAATCTGAGCAATGACACGATTCATTACAATGGTATGACCGCGACGGAATGCATCGGTATCCCAAATGGCTTTCGTTTCTTTAATGAGCTCGGTCAAACGATTTACATCGGTATAGTCAGTCTTCGTAACCAATTCAGACACAATGCGTACCAAAGCATCCAATTTAGTGTGTAACGCTTTGGCTCGTACGATAAATAATGGCGTAAACGCATCGCGCTGATTATATTTCGTGAAATCGGAGATGCTGGCACTGAAACCGCCGAGGTTCATATTAATTTCCTTGGCAATTTCGTTGTAATCATGCTCGGTAGTATTCACACGGGAAATAAGATCGCTCAACAAGTTAGCATAGAACAATTCAGACTCATCAAGGCAATCTAAATGGAAATAGAAGCTGGTATAGTTAATCCCTTTAGCCTGAGTCGGTACGAAATGCAAGTTCGCATCACCCAGTTTGCTATCGATACGTTCCACTCGTTCTACTTTAGGGGATAAATCGCTGAGTTCCAATAATGGAATGGTAGCCAACGCTTCTTCCGAATCCGGTGCCGCCTGACGTGCTTTAAGGGCTTTGGTCTGTGCCACAATCGCTTCGATTTCAGCTTCGGTCATGTTAGCTTTAATTTCTTTTAGCTGAGCGCGTTCCGCTTCTTCTTTCTTTTCCTGCAAACCTTTTTCCGGATAAATGGAAACGAGAGCTTTATGCTGATTCTTAAGCAAGCCGCGTTCGATTAACTCTTCAAAATAACCATTGGTAAGTCCTTCACGCAACTGTGTTAACGCCTCTTCATAACGCAATGCCTGAATCGGATCTTTGTCGTAATTCCATTGATCCATAACGCGAATACCGTAAGCCAAACCAATCGGACGACCCCCAAAATCGGCTTCGCGCAAAGCGAATTCCGTAATATTAAGGGATGCTTCCAATAAGCTCTTATCAAGGCCTTCCTTCACAAGTCGCGCAAGTTCCGATTCCACCAATTCCTGAACGCGCGCCTGTTCCTTCATTTCAGAACCGCTAACCGTTACATTCCAAATCGGCTGACGCACACTGTCTAGGAAATAACCGCTAATATCGCTGCCTACACCGGCTTTAACGAGTTTTTCCTTAAGTGGTGCTGCCGGCGAAGTCAATAAGGCATGGGTCAAAATATCAACCCTAAGCTGTCCACCACAGACATTTCCGGCATTACATAGGTAAGGGCATGCATAGTCTTGCCGCTTTCGCTCTCTTCCGTACCAAGCTGTACGGGTAGGCTGTTACTTTACCCTCAGCAAATGGTTTTTGCAAGGTAATTTCGGAATCAACCGTAATGGCATCAAAGTTTTGCAAATATTCATCGTTGATGAACTTTAATTGTGCTTCAATGTCCATTTTGCCGTACAAGAAGATGTAGCTGTTGGACGGATGATAATTTTTTTGTAAAAACCTTGGAAATCTTCATAGGTCAAATCAGGAATATTATCAGGATTACCGCCGGAATCAACGCCATAGGTCGTATCCGGGAATAAATCCGCCATCATGTGGGTTTCCAAAATGGAATCCGGCGAAGAATATACACCTTTCATTTCGTTGTATACAACGCCTTTATAGGTCAATTCATCGTCCGCATTATCCAATTCATAATGCCAACCTTCTTGCATGACGATTTCTTTGTCAGTCGCTACGCGTGGGTAAAAAACAGCATCCAAGTACACATCCATTAAATTATGGAAATCCTTGTCATTCTTGCTGGCCACGGGATACATCGTTTTATCCGGATAGGTCATAGCATTCAAGAATGTATTAAGGGAGCCTTTAACGAGCTCTACAAATGGCTCTTTCAAAGGGAATTTACGTGACCCGCAAAGTACGGAATGCTCCATAATATGGGCCACCCCGGTGCTGTCCTTAGGTGGTGTGCGGAAAGAAATGGAGAACACTTTATTCGTGTCGTCCGCATCAATGTATAATAAACGGGCGCCGGACTTCTCATGGCGAAGCAAATAAGCTGTGCCGCTGATTTCCTGAACAGTCTCAATGCGCTCTACTTTAAAACCGCTATAGATATTTGTTCTTTCATAGAAAAACTCCTTTATCATTATTTTATATTAAGCAATTAATTGATAATAATTAACTTCTCGGGCACTCAAATAAACTGTGCACAATTTATATTATACTAAAGATGAGTAAGATTTTCAAAATAAAACAAGACTTTCTTAGGTTACTTCTATATAACCTAAGAAAAGTCTGTTTATTGATAAGTTTAATAAGCCCTGACAGCCGCGCTAATAATTGCTATTGAACACTATTAACCGCGATTGCCGATAACTAAATTATCATGAATAGCACGAATCGCATCTTTTACGCGATCTTCCGCAATCAAGCAAGTAATGCTGATTTCAGAGGTACTGATAATTTCAATATTAATATTTTCTTCGCCCAAAATGCCGAACATCTGAGCAGCTACGCCCGGTTCACCAAGCATACCGGCACCGACGATGGATACTTTGGCCATTTTTTCATTAATGACATATTCTTCCATCTTCGTTTCCGCTTTAAGGCCGTCCAACACTTCACGAGCCAATACGACATCATCCAATGTAATGGTGAATACGATATCCGTCTTCTGATCTTCCACAGTACGAATGCTCTGCACAATCATATCCACATCAACATTTTTATCTGCCAAACTTTGGAAAATATGATGGGCAATGCCCGGTTTATTTTCAACGCCTACCACTGAAACTTTCGCCACATTGGTATCGTCAGCCACGCCTTGGATTACATGTTCATTTGCTTTCATTGTATAGTCCTCCCGAATAATGGTTCCCTCATTGTCACTGAATGTAGAGCGTACATGAATCGGCACGCCGTAACGGCTCCCCATTTCTACGGCACGAGGCTGCATAACACCCGCCCCCAAGCCGAGCCATTTCAAGCATTTCACCGTACGTAATTTCATCCAATTTAACCGCATTCGGTGCAATTCGAGGGTCGGTCGAATACACCCCTTCCACATCGGTGAAGATTTCACATACATCCGCCTGCATTGCCCCCGCTAATGCAACGGCTGTCGTATCGGAACCACCACGTCCGAGAGTCGTAATATCACCACAATCGGTAATCCCCTGGAAGCCGGCAACAACCACTACGTTACCTTCATCAAGGGCTTTAAATACACGTTTCGGATCGATTGTCAAAATGCGACCTTTCCCGTGATTATCACTGCTCAAGATACCGGCTTGAGCGCCCGTCATGGAAACGGCCGGTTGCCCTTTTTCCATAAATGCCATAGCCACCAACGCAATGGATACTTGTTCCCCTGTCGATAACAGACGGTCCATTTCGCGACCAAACGGTCTCGATGTAACAGCGCGTGCTAATGACACTAAGTCATCAGTCGTATCGCCCATAGCCGATACAACGACTACAACGCGGTCTTCCGGCTGTTTGTCACGCAAAACGCGGTTGACTACATTGTAAATTTTCTCCGGTGAAGCCACAGAACTGCCACCGAACTTCTTAACAATTAACGCCACTATGCATCCCTCTTTATCTCTAAAAATACTATAAAATATATAAAGATACTCTATCATAAAAAGGCTCTTTGTGTAAAGCATAAAAGCCTTTAATCTTCATCTAAAGACAAGTTCACTAAAAAAGTACTGAGTCCACATACATTTCAGCCGTTTTTACACCGACCGCAATGGTTCTCCCTCCTTGATTAGCCTTCTATTCTGGTCTTAATATCTTCAACCTGAGCTAACAGCTCATCGAGGCTGAAATAACCGGCGCGACGTGTAAATTTCCTTGCCAATCCATATACACCAACAA
>ENA-OQIW01000045-OQIW01000045.1-human-gut-metagenome-genome-assembly--contig:-NODE-45-length-28355-cov-1.740152_pt1 | contig 28355 bp, 40 predicted proteins | sample MGYA00242586_ERZ504751 | MGnify/ENA primary metagenome ERZ504751 (study PRJEB26092, sample SAMD00036349) | human gut metagenome | host: Homo sapiens | study: EMG produced TPA metagenomics assembly of...
CTGTATATTTTCATGATGGTCTCCTCTCTCTAATTCTCTTAATTATTTTTCTCAAATTATTTCGCTGTATCAATATTTCGAGCTTCTTTTAAGCGGTCTACCAAATCAAAAATTTCGCCCCGTTTTTGCTTAAGTGCCAATGGATTCGCTACTAAGCGCGTTGAGATAGGGCTCAATTTATCAAAAATCTGCAAATTATTCTCCCGTAAGGTTGTGCCCGTTTCCGTAATATCCACGATAGCGTCGGCCAAACCGATAAGGGGCGCCAACTCCACCGACCCTTCAATTTTAATAATTTCCACGTCTTTACCGCGACTGGCAAAATAGCGTTTCGTAATATTCGGATACTTGGTACCGATGGTATGTCGCCGTGGCTCATTGAGATCATAACCGGCCAGCGACGCCAAGATAAATTGGCAACGCCCCGTTTGTAAATCAAGCAGCTCATACCCCGTATTCTGCTGTTCTTCCAAAATATCGCTGCCTACGATGCCGATATCAACGACACCGTTATTTAAATAGGTAAGAACGTCGCCGCCTTTAACTAAAATTACTTGCAAATTGTCACCTAAGGTAATGACCAATTTCCGTTTTTTATTTCGTAGCGGCTCACAATCGATACCGCAACGTTCAAAGAGTGGAATGACCTGGTCTTCCACGCGTCCCTTCGTCAATGCAATACTAAGCATCGGCTTTCACCCCTTCCTCTGTGACCACATAGAGTGTGGCTCCATCCGCAGCAGCTTGTTCACGGGCCTCCGTCAATGTATCAGCTAATACTAAACTGTAGGTCGGATGAGCCAATACATAGTCAGCCACCACGTCCCAATCATCGTCACCGATATACACATAGGAAGGTTTTGCCTCAGGCAAGGTTATATCCGCCACCGATGCCAATACATCCAAATCAAAGCCCATACCCACGGCCGGAGTAGGTTCTTTTTGAAAATTAGCGAGTAATTTATCATACCGTCCGCCGCTCACAATATAACTGGCCACGCCGTCAATATAGCCGCGGAAAGTAAGTCCCGTATAATAAGGTTGCGGTGCGGGACTGCTGAAGTCTATGCGCACCTTTTGACTGGATAATTTTTGTACCGCCTGCGCCATTTGCATAACCCCGTTCACCAAACGCTGTGCGCTCATCGGTAAAATAATGGCATCCAGCTCTTGCTGCACTTCCTCAATAGAGCCGAAAAGGCGCGGCCAAATTTTGAGCAAGGAATACAATGTATTTTCCGTATACGCTTCAATTAAACGCTCGTACACCGGCAAGTTTTTATTAAATAACGCTTCAAACAATTCGGTTCGTTCCGCCGCCGTAAGCCCCAATGCGTCGACTACGGTTTCGGCAAACCGCGCATCACTGAGTTCCACATATAGCTGATTGTTGAGCCATAATCGGTTAACTTGATTAATGATAAGCAAACACTCCAGTTCGGCTTTTTCCGAAGCATAACCGACCAGCTCAATGCCGGCCTGTGTCACTTGATTTGCCCAACCGCGGTGAGCCTGATTCATAGCAAACACATCGCCGGTGTAGTAAAATTTTTTAGGCAAATTAACTTGAATATTCGCTAAAAAGCGTGCAATAGGCAGCGTCAGATCGGGGCGAATTACCAAGCGTTCCTGGGAGCTGTCCACCACTTCATACATACGCTGCTGAACAGCCAAATCATAGTCATCAAATATATTCTTGTATTCAATGAGAGGTGTATTAATCTTCGTATAACCCCGTTCAAAAAAGCACTTAGCCAGACTATGACTAAGAGCTGCTTTTTTCTGTGCTTCTTCACCAAACTCATCGCGAAATCCCGGCGGCAATCGTTTCTGTCTCATATGTTCTCCCTACTCTCTTCCTCTTTGAACCCTATCGGTACGTTCTATTACATCTCTTTTACTTATTCTTTACTTTTATTCTTCATCTAACTAAAGGATTAAAGTTATAATACACTTTCAAGCGCGGATAGTCAACTTTCATTTAGGTATAGCATGCATGTATTTAAGTAATAAGATACTGTTTCAAATGGCAAATAACTAAAAAGGAGCCTTTAACCATATGATTTTATATGACTAAAGGCTCCTGATATGTTGTTCTCTCAAATCAATTTCTCTATAATATTACCCTTACTCACTCCAGGCTTTTACAAAAGCCGATAAGCTATGTGAGTCGGATCCCATCATGAACGGTACACCCAAAACATAGGCCATTCCTTGAATGAAAGGACTTGGATACATTTCACCGCAATTTTCTTTGAACACACCGCTCACATTATAATCAAGGGTCCGATTTTGCACTTTTAAGGTGCGTAAAATGTTCATAATGACCTGCTGCGTTTGCTGATCATAGGACGATGTAAAATTGAAATACTTTTGGTATTTTTTAATCACATCAATATGGCCGATACGCACCGGCGTATGTGGTCCGAAATCAGTCTGTACCGCCTGCAATACCAATTCAAAATAGCGACGGAACAAAACATCCTGTTTTTGCAAATAACTGCCAAAGGCTTTTTCAAATTCCGCCTCACTGTAGTCAAGACACCAAAAACCGTCGTTCGCGCCCTGCATGAAGTGAACCGACAATAAGTTTTCACCCGTATAAGGACCTACCATGTTTAAAAATTCTTGCGTAGCTGCTTCAAAGCCCGGTAAAAAATCCACTTCAAAACCGACAGACAAATTAATATGCTGCCCGTATTCGCGTTGCAGTTCATTGCCTAACGCCAAATACGGCTCCACTTGGTCCATCCGCAACGAAGCTGTAGTAAGCCCCTCTTCATCACCTTTATAGCGTTTACTGAAACCGACCGGTAGTGGTGCATGTTCAGTAATACAAAGTTTATAAAAACCTAATTCGATGGCTTTTTCAATAATCAAGGCCACCTTATCGCCACTGCCATGAGGGCAAAGTTCGGTGTGTATATGACCATCCACCAATTGCCCTTCATATTGATTATTGCCGGCTACGGGATAACGGTGTTGGCGAGCTTGTACCGCAGCGGCAGGCTCGTTATTTTGCGGCATAGTATTACGCACGTTATTTTGCGACATAGCGTCACGATCGTTATTTAGCGGCATACCGTTATGAAACGGTTGATTATTACTCATATAGCGCCTCGCACATACATAATAATAGCAATCGTAACCAAGACAAGCACGGCTGTCACTACATAATCCAAACCTTTCATGCCAACAGTGGCTACAAAGCTGTGATCTTTATTACCGAAACCGCGAAGTTCCAAAGACAGCGCCATTGTTTCCGAACGGCCTAAGGATTTTAACAACAATGGTTGAATGACAGAACCGTAAGAAGTAAAGCGTTTGAAGAAATTACCTTCCAAAGCAAGACCTCGACAAGCCTGAGCTTCCTGAACGGCATGGCTTTCCGCAATGAAATCCGGTACGAAACGAAGGCTGCGGTGAACATAAACGCATATTCGTAAGGAATTTTACACTGCGTAACCAAAGCTGCCGTCAAATCCTGTAATTTCGTCGTTGCCAAAAGCATGATGAATACCATAGTCATGCAGAGCATACGAAGACCGGTTACGTAAGCCGATTCCAAGGTACCACCGCCAAGGAACTGTACCACTGCCAAGAACACGGCGAAGGCGGCTAAAGTTAAAACGGCTTTATATTGGCGAATCAAAAGACCCGTTACTAGTAGAATTAAAAGTTCCAAAGCCAATAAAAGGCTTAATTCATAGGTGGTTGTCAAAAGGACAGCCCATGCGGAAAAGGCGATGGTCATTAATATTTTGGTAAATGGTACTAATCGTTGCATGGTTCCTCCTAACTGCGAGCCTTTAAGCCAACATTTTTGCTTCAAATTCTGCCATTGATTTGCAATAACCAAGCCCGGTACCGTTTCTGCCAATTCTACACACGGCGGTTTGGTAAGACCTAAGTCAAATAAATCATCACGGCTCGTAAATAATTCTTCCGGCTTCCCGTCAAAAGCTTTCGTGCCGTAGCCTACGATAATAGCGCGGTACAGTGGCTTGCCATGATTTCCATGTCATGAGTAACAAGGATAATCGTAAGTCCCGTAGCACGCAAGGTTTCCAACAATTCCAAGAGTTCGCGTGTTTCCTTACCGTCTTGACCACTGGTCGGTTCATCAAGAATTAAAATCTTGGACTTCATAGCCAAGGCCGAAGCAATGGCTACACGCTGTTTTTCACCACGACGTAAAGTCGGTGGATACGCATCGCGCAAATGACTGATGCCCGTATCGGCCAAAGCTTTGGACGTAATATCCGCCACTTCCGCTTTGGTGTAACCTAATTGTTCCGGTCCGAAGGCCACTTCTTCAGCCACCGTTGGGCGGAACATTTGGCGATCCGGCTGTTGGAACACGTACCGATGAAACGGCCTCGTTCCGATGGCGGTAACGCCGTAATATCTGTGTCATTATAATAAATCTTGCCGCTGCGCGGTTTTTCAAGACCCATTAATAAACGGGTTACCGTCGTTTTACCGCAACCGTTGCGACCGCCGATGGCGATGAATTCACCTTCGCCGATGGAAAAATCTACATTATCTATAATATCTTGGCCCAGCACATAGCCGAAACGCAAGCCTTTAACCTCCAGCATACGAACCTCCTGTTTTTAATCCGTTAGCTAATTCTTTATCTACCGCTGTAACTTTAATGACTCGGTAGTGCTATCTATTTTATGTTGCTTTTCTCTTATACTCTTTACCCGCTCTCACAACTGCTTTGATTGGCTAGGCTTTTAAACCTTCTTTAGCAGCTGCCACGCTGAGCCATGGTTTTTCAAAAGCAAAACCTGCTTCTTCTAGACGCATATAGGTTGTGAAGATGGATGGCAATGCGTCCACATAAATTTTGTGGTCATACATGTAACGCAAGGTTACTTCCGGCACATCGTCGGTGCGAAGTTCGCCGTCTACCATGAGGGCCATGCGATTGGCATATGGCAGCACTGCATGAAGGTCGTGGTCGATAACGACTACGGTAATGCCGTATTCCTTATTAAGGGCACCCACTAAGCGATACAATTCAGCAGTCCCTTCCGGATCGAGGGAACTGGTCGGCTCATCCAACACGAGGATGGATGGATTCGTGGCAAGCACGGAGGCAATAGCCAAACGTTGACGCTGACCGCCGGAAAGACTTGGAATCTTACGGTTTTCCATGCCTTCAAGACCAACCTGTTTGAAAACTGCGGCACTTCGTTCTTTAATCTGTTCCGGTGTATAACCGCGGTTTTCCATGGCGAAGGCCACTTCTTCGGCTACCGTCATGGTTACGAGCTGCGTGTCATAATCGGCCAGTACGACACCGATTTCCGTAGCCAATTCGGAATTTCCGCCTGCGTCGTGGCTTTACCGTTTACGAATACCATGCCTTCCATACGACCGCCGTAGAATTTAGGCACCGCACCAATCATGGCCATACATAAAGTGGATTTACCGCAACCGGCAGGACCGGTAATAACGAGGAAGTCCCCATCGTTTACAACTAAATTAATATCTTTCAAAGCCGGCTTGGTTTGCTGGCCGTAATAATAAGAGAAATGTTCAATAGAGATTTTAGCATCCGTAGCCGGTGTCAATTCATACATACTATGGTCGCTGGAAATAACTTCATCCGCTTTCGGTAAATAACCGCGGCGCGCGAATAAGCGTTGTGCCGGCAAATATAAAAGCGGTGTAATAACGGCGTTAATAGCAGCTACCAAAAGAACTAACGGCCACATAGCTTTCGTGTACACTTCAGTCGGTAACGCTAAAACTACATACAAAACGGTAACGAAAATCCCGCCCGATACAACGGTACTTAAGAATCCGGATACAACCGGCGGTACAATCATGCGACCGAATTTCAAACGGCTGAACATGTGAACCACGAAGGCGGCGGTGAGTGCCCCGGCCGGTTCACTCAATAAGTTCGCATACGGAAACGCCGATTTAGAAGTCATCAGGTTAATTAGGGCTGCCACAAGACCAATCCCTAAGGACTGACGATAATTTGGTCTGGTCAAATGAATGGCTACGCAGTAGGTAGCAATCATCCAGTTCGGCGTAATGCCCGCCACGCTAGGGCTGACTAAGTGTAAAATCGTACCTAACGCAAGCATTAAGGTACTGACTGTGACCCAGCGGAACTGCCCGCCTTGCACATGTGTATATACTAATTTTGAAACATCTTGAACTCGCTCCATACTGTTCTCCTCCTAAAAATGGGTATAAAAAAAACCTTCCAATCCCAAAATACATAGGGACGAAGGTTAATCCGCGGTGCCACCCCGATTGGTCAAAAGACCCGGCTCACTACGTACGGCCTACCCAATACAGGCGATACGCGCTCCTTTGGTAACGGTCGGAGATGACCGGTGACGCCTACCTACTGGTTCGGGCCACATCTCCCAGGTCCATTCACTATACTTTCTTGCACCGGGCTTCCACCATTCCCGACTCGCTGTAGCCGAACTTGTATAGCTACTCTTCCTGTTCACAGATGATAACTATATGTTTTATCCAATTATACACACAAGCGATTTAAGAAGTCAATACGATTTTCACAAATTATGACAAATCTTTTTGCTGGCTCTCAGAATCTTTATTCATGGTTGCTGCTGTAGCTTTATTCATAATCTTCGTTCTCCAATAAATATATAAGTTAGCGTTTAACACGTCATTTCAATAAACAGTTCGCTATGCTATAATAACAGTGAAATAGAGTGGTATCTATCAAGAACCACATCGCTTTCAACAGGATTTATAACTTCATAATTTATTCTAGTTTTATCGCTTGGATCTTTTAGACCGGGACGAGACGCAACATAGGAATTTTATGCGCATTTCGTGGTCGAAGTGCGCCTTTTTTATGAAAACTTGCGGCACGTCAAAAGCAGAAAGGAGTTTCATGAAAATCGGTATTATCGGCGGGGGCAAAGTCGGTTCTACCTTAGCTCGTCATTTGAGCACTCGTTTGGTGGGCATCGTAGGTTCTTCTTCTGAAAAAACCACCCAATTAGCCACCAAGTACAAGGTACCTTGTATGACTCACGCTGAACTCGCCGCCAAGGCGGATTTGGTATTACTCACCGTACCGGACAGGCAAATAGCCATCGTCGCCAAAAGCCTCGCTGCCGAGGCTCAACAAGAGCCGGCTATAGGGAGTACCGTTTACTTACACTGCAGCGGCAGTTTAGACCTGTCACCCCTTAAGCCTTTGCAAGACATTGGCGCTTTCGTAGGCAGTCTTCATCCTCTGCAAAGTTTTGCCGGTGAAAACACCGTTTTAAAAGGCATTTACATGGCCATTGACGGTGATGAAAAGGCACAACAAGCCGCCCATGAACTGGCAACGATTTTAGAAGGACGAAGTTTTCACGTTCCCGCCGCAGACAGACCGCTCTATCACGCAGCCGCCTGTATCTGTGCCAACTATACGGTCACCTTACAGGCCATGGCGCAAGAGCTTATGAGCCGTTGGTTAGTGCAACTAAGATTTCAGACTCAACCAAAGACTCAGCCAAAGGCTCGGCCAACGTTTCAGGCTCCGGCTCAGTCATTATGGACTCAACCAAGCCTTCGAAGGCCGCTTGGCAAGCACTTTTGCCATTATTCCAAGGCGTCGCCGCCAATCTTGAAAAGGCTGAAAATCCCGGTTCCGCTCTTACCGGCCCCATCGCGCGGGGCGATATAAACACGGTACAGAGCCATTTAGGGGTTTTACCAAAAAACATGATTCCGGTTTACATACAATTGGGCATGGCCACAACGCAGTTGGCCCTAATAAATCAGACAATTACGCCGCTTATGGCGGAAGAACTATTCGATCTATTTAATTCCGTTCACTATGAAGCTACTACTAAGGAGGAGACTTCACATGAGTAACAAACCAAAAACTATTACAACCATCAAACAGATGAAGGAACAGGGCGAACCGATTACCATGATTACGGCCTATGACGTAGCCATGGCGCGCAATGTAAATGAAGCGGGCATCGACATGATTCTCGTAGGTGACTCCGTCGGTAATGTAATGCTCGGTTACGAATCCACTCTTCCTGTTACGATGGATGAAATGATACATCATACCAAAGCGGTAATGCGCGGCAATTCAACGGCTCTCGTGGTAGCGACATGCCGTTCATGAGCTATCAGGCAGACATGGCGGAAGCCATGCATAATGCGGGCCGTTTCTTAAAAGAAACCGGCTGTACCGCCGTAAAACTTGAAGGCGGTCAAGAAGTGGCCCCTTTGATTAAGAAACTTACCACCGCCGGCATTCCGGTAGTAGCCCATATCGGTTTAACACCGCAGTCGGTAAATCAACTCGGCGGCTTTAAAGTACAGGGCAAAGACATGGAAGCGGCGCAGCAACTCATTGATGATGCCAAAGCCTTGGAAGAAGCAGGCGCTTTCGCCTGTGTCTTAGAATGTGTACCTGCTGCCTTAGCTACCAAAGTAACGCAATCCCTCAAAACGATGGTAACCATCGGCATCGGTGCGGGCAACGGTTGCGACGGGCAAGTACTGGTTTGCAACGATTTACTGGGCGTAAGCACCGGCTTTTCACCGAAATTTGTCAAAAAATACGCCAATCTCCATGACATCACGGTCAACGCGGTAAAAGACTATATTGCGGATGTAAAAAGTCGTGAATTCCCGGCCGAAGAACATACCTTTAAGATTGACGATTCTGTGCTGGATAAATTATATTAAAGTAAATCCCGCAACTATAAACACGCATAAATACATACAGGCATATATAAACATATTTAAACACACATAAACACATATAGGCACATATAAGAAAATATGTGGTTTCAAAATTCAAAAAGGCGATAAGTTCAGTTTATTTCTGAATTTATCGCCTTTTAAGTTAGCAAATTATAGGACAAATCAGCAGCACTTTCCCTACATTATATTTTACCCTATCTAAAGTTAAGGTTTGAAAATATAGGTAATTGACATTAAATAGGCTGAGCTAAGTTAGTTAAATATATTGTAAAACCGCTGCTGTCATGCCATTTGTATCGACCCGTTGCATGCCGTCCTTATAAATATCGCCCGTACGATAACCCGCTTCCAAGGCTTTTTCAACGGCTGCTTCAATAGCATCAGCGGCCTTAGGTGCGTTCAACGAATAACGACACATCATGGCGGCCGACAAAATGGTGCCCAAAGGATTGGCAATGCCTCGGCCTGCAATATCCGGTGCGGAACCGTGGATTGGTTCATATAACGCAGTACCCGTACCGATGGAAGCGGATGGCAAGAGACCCAGTGAGCCGGACACAACGGCGCTTCGTCACTTAAAATATCGCCGAATAAATTGGTCGTAACGATAACATCAAACTGGCCGGGATTGACTACAAGCTGCATAGCCGTATTATCTACATACAAATAGTCCATATCAATTTCCGGATTAGCCGCCGCTTTCTCTTGGGCAATCTTACGCCATAAGCGGGAGGAGGCCAACACATTGGCTTTATCCACACTGGTAATCTTACCGCGACGTTTAGCCGCCGTTTCAATGGCCACATCCATGATGCGCTCAACTTCATAGCGATGATACGTTTCCTTATCCCATGCCAATTCATTGGGACCTTCCCCTTCCGCTTCTTCACGTTCTCCGAAATAAATACCCCCGGTCAATTCACGGACAATGACAAAATCTACATTTTGTACCAGTTCCGGCTTTAACGGTGAATAATCTTGTAAGGCTTTAAAAATGCGAACCGGTCGTAAATTACAAAAAAGACCTAAAGCTTTACGAAGACCGAGAATTGCTTTTTCGGGGCGAATAGATGGGGCAACATCATCCCACTGCGGGCCACCAACCGCCCCTAGCAAAACAGCATCCGCCGTTTCACAAGCTTTAATCGTCTCCGCCGGCAATGGCTCGCCATAGGCATCGATGGCTTCACCGCCGGCCTTTTTTTCAACCCATTCTATCGTTATATTATCTTTTGTCACAGCCGCATCAACTATACGGCGTGCCGCCGCCACAATTTCACGGCCGATTCCGTCGCCATTAATAGCGACAACCGTTTTTGTTTGACTCATTTATATTCCCTCTATTTTTCTCAAAATCTCAATACCCAAAATGCAAAAAGATAGTGAAGTTCTTATACGCATTACCTGCTAACTATATTAACAGATACTTCATGCCCCGGTGCAGCGATTAAGCCTCACTGCGTTGTTTGGCAAAATTCACCAACCCGCCGGCCTTGGCGATAGCTGTACAAATGGTGGCAAAGCAGTCCCTTGATACACTTCGCCGGTCGTCAAATTATGCACTTCGCCGGTACTCATATCTACGCCCACTTCATGGTCGGCTTTGATTTTTTCAACAGCATCACCGATTTCAATCACCGGCAAACCGATGTTAATCGCATTGCGAAAGAAGATGCGGGCAAAACTGTGAGCAATGATACAAGGCACACCATTTGCCTTAATAACCGCCGGTGCATGCTCACGGGAGGAGCCGCAACCGAAATTTTTACCAGCCACCATAATATCACCGGGCTTCACATTCGGTGCAAAAGTAGTATCAATATCTTCCATGGCGTGGGTGGCGAGCTCCTGCATATCGGCAATGGCCAAATAGCGGGCCGGAATAATTACATCTGTATCTACATTGTCGCCGTAGCGCCAAATTTTTCCTTGAAAATCCATATTATACCTCCTCCGGACCGGCAATGCGTCCCAAAACGGCACTGGCCGCCGCCACATAAGGGCTTACCAAATATACTTCACTATCTACATGACCCATACGGCCTCTGAAATTACGATTCGTCGTCGACACAGTGCGTTCACCGGCCGCCATAATGCCCATATAGCCGCCTAAGCAAGGTCCGCAAGTCGGCGTGCTCACCGCACAACCGGCATCTACAAAAATATCTACCAAACCTGTTTTAATGGCCTCATCATACACAGCCTGACTACCCGGAATAACGATGCAACGAACGAAGTCAGCTACTTTACGATCTTTAAAAATAGCTGCTGCCGCCGCTAAGTCTTCATAACGGCCGTTCGTACAGGACCCGATGATTACCTGTCAATCGCGATGTCCTTTGCAATTTCATCTACATAATGCGTATTCGATGGTAAATGCGGGAAGGCTACTACCGGCTTTAACGCTGCTAAATCAATAATCACGGTTTCGCTGTAAACGGCATCTTCGTCCGCAGCAACCGGTGTAAAATCACGTTTTACCCGGCCGGTTACATACGCTTCAGTTCTTTCATCGTACGGGAATACACCACATTTACCGCCCGCTTCAATAGCCATATTACAGATAGTTAAGCGATCGGCCATAGCCAAATGGGCTACGCCGTCACCGGTGAATTCAATAGCCTTATAACGTGCTCCATCTACACCAATGCGACCGATAAGTTCAAGCACGATATCCTTGCCGGTTACCCAGCGATTCGGCTTACCCATAAGTTCTACCTTAATGGCTTCCGGCACTTTGAACCAAGTCTGTCCCATGGCCATAGCTACGCCCGCATCAGTAGAGCCTACGCCGGTGGCAAAAGCGCCAAGCGCTCCATAAGTGCAGGTATGTGAATCCGCCCCGATAATCATATCTCCTGGTGCTACCAAGCCCTGTTCCGGCAATAATACATGTTCGATACCCATGCGGCCCACTTCAAAATAATGAGTAATCTTTTCGGCTTTTACAAAATCACGCATTACTTTGGCTTGCTCCGCCGATTTTATGTCCTTATTCGGCGTGAAATGGTCGGGCACCAAATAAATACGGTCACGGTCAAACACAGGTTTACCTATTTTTCTGAATTCTTTCAGTGCCGGCGGAAAGGTAATGTCATTCATCAATACCGCATCTACCTTGCACTCAATAATATCGCCTGCTTTCACCACTCTACGCCGGCGTGGCGCGCCATGTTCTTCTCTGTCATCGTCATCCCCATAACGAAATCCTCCTCAACTCTCTTAAGCTCTCAAACTTATTTTCTCTTATGTCTTAAAATACATTCTCTTATGTCTTAAACTACATTCTCTTGTGCCTCAGACTTACGCTCTATCAGCTGTAATACACCATGAAGCTCTCTCAAACTTCGTAGCGTAATGTTTATTCTATGTCCTGTGCTATTTCCTGCTCAATTTCTTCTGCCAAATACACATAGTTTACAGCATTAATATAGGCCAACACACTGGATGAAATTACATCGGTGCTCACGCCGCGTCCGTTATATCGGCGGCCTTTATATTCAATCGTTACCTGCACTTCACCAAGCGCATCCTGCCCTTCCGTTACGGCTCGTACCTGATAATCCTTGAGTTCAATCGGCAAACCGATAACACGCTGTGCCGCTTTTAACGACGCATCTACCGAACCGTCACCGACCGCCGCATCTTCGCGAATACCTTGCGGTGTTTTCAAACGTACATCGGCGTAAGCATAGCCTCGTTCGTTAGATTTATAATGATGATGGACAAGTTCCACTGCTTTTACATGGTCGATATTGTCGATAACTAAAGCCAAAATGTCTTCGTCAAAAATCTCTTTTTTACGATCCGCCAAGGCTTTGAATTTAGCGAATAAGTCGTTCACTTTGGCCGTATCAAACTTAAAGCCCATGCCCTCCAAATGGCTTTCAAAGGCATGACGGCCGGAATGTTTGCCAAGGACGATGCTCGTTTTTTCTGCCCCCACACTTTCCGGTGTCATAATTTCATAGGTGGTCGGATTATTCAACATACCGTGCTGATGAATACCCGATTCATGGGCAAAAGCGTTACGCCCTACAATCGCCTTATTCGGCGGTACCACCATACCCGTCAATTTGCTGACCAATTTGCTGACACGAGTGAACTGTTTCGTATCGATGGCGGTGGTTACGCCGTAAATATCGGCGCGAGTTTTTAAAGCCATTACAACTTCTTCAATGCCCACATTACCGGCTCGTTCGCCAAGACCGTTAATGGTGCCTTCCACCTGACGGGCTCCCGCTTGAATGGCAGCCAAGGTATTGGCGTTGGCCATGCCCAAATCATCATGGCAATGAACACTGATGATGGCTTTGTCGATGTCCTTTACATGCTCCTTGATGTAACGGATTTTATAAGCAAACTCATCCGGCGTCATATAGCCACCGTATCCGGCACGTTCAGGATGGTAGCGCCCCCTTCGATGGCAACACCAAAGACTTCACATAAATAATCCAAGTCGGTACGCGATGCATCTTCGGCGGAAAACTCGATTTCATCAAATTTGCCGGCTGCAAAAGCTAAGCAGTCTTTTACGATTTCAATGACTTCATCGCGCGTTTTTTTCAATTTATATTCTAAGTGAATATCGCTGGTGGCAATAAACACATGCAAACGGCTATGCTCAGCGCCTTTCAAAGCTTCCGCGGTGCGCTCAATGTCTGCCTTATTGGCTCTGGCCAAGCCGCAAATAGTGGCGCCTTTTACTTCATCGGCGATTTTTTTAACCGCTTCAAAGTCCCCCGGCGATGCAGCCGGAAAGCCCGCTTCAATCACATCAATGCCTAAGCGTACCAAGTTCTGCGCAATTTCAATCTTCTCCGGCGTCTGTAATGATACGCCCGGGCTCTGTTCACCGTCACGCAAGGTTGTATCGAAAAAATAAACTCGATCCTGATTTACTACATTATTGGCTGTCTGGTTAACTGCTTGATTTGTTACTTCGTTGACTTGATCAGTTGCTTGCCCCTGTGTCATATACATTCCCTCTCTTTTCGCTCTCTTATTTCTCAACTAAGCGCCCTATATGTTTAGCGCCACTCTTTGTTTACCCAAAATTTCATCAGTACAGCGCTCTCACCCGCCATACTAAGACTCATCATTTCTTAAGCGAACCGGCTCAGCCCCGCGCTCTCACCCACGGGACCGGTTCCTCTCTTCTCGCTCAAATGAGTCCCCAGTGCATCATGCTCTCACCCACAATGCATTCTCTCTCTTTTTTCTCAAAAGAACCGTCACGCCATTATTTTTAAACTATTCTTCTTAAAAAATCTTGACTCGGATAATATAAAAACGCCCCCGGATGCACAGTAAAACTGTACGTCCAGGGGCGTTATATACATTAATAGCAGCCTATTAACAGCTATGATTTTTGCCGGATGAAGTAAGACTTGAGACCTGAAAATTTAAAATTTAGACTTGAAGTAAAATTTTCATTTATTTTTTCATCTAACAAAAAAGCCCCCGGAATCACATAATGTGTTCCAGGGGCATCATAAACTATAACACGGTACCACCCTAGTTGGTTCTCTTGCAGTTATAACGGAACTACCGTCACGGCTTACTTCAGTTCAGCCGCAATGCTCCGAGGCGAGTTTCGATACTATCCGTTCTATTGCCTCGCACCGACCGGCAACTCTCTGTAAGCAACTAAATAGTTCTTTATACCTGTTCATCACATATCTCATTTGATTGTTGCTATTTTCGCACATACATATATACTTTGTCAAGAGATTTTTTTAAGAGTTTTATATTTTACCAAAATAACGGCTCGAAAACTCTGATTTCTCATAGTTGGAATAATCCGGTAACGGCCCATATTGATTCGTTTCCGGTTGACTCTGCTGTATGCTGAAAATTAACAGAACGATAACACCAAATGGTACAAATACGATTAAATACCACCAGCCCGTACGACCGATATCATGGAGCCGCCGTACCTGTACGGCTATGGAAGGTATGATAAAAGCCAGGCCGATTACACTGCTTATAATACTGCCAAACTCCGAAATAACACTAAAAATAAGCGTTAACAGCGAGCCTACTACCCATTGGGCCAACACAAAGCGCCCAAAATTCACCGCGCGTAGCCCGCCCCTTGAATCAGCATATTATCCTTAAGACACATAATATAATTATCGATTAAAGATAGGGAACCCACCCAGTTAGGCGGATAACCTTCACCATTCTCCCAATTGGCATAGTGCGTATTAGAGGACTGTGGCTTTGCCGCCGGCACTTGATTATTAACACCGACTTCTTTTGGCTGATTGCATCTGACGAATCATCTGCCACCGGCTCCTCTACATAAACCGGCTGGCTGAATTGACTATCCTTCTTGAATTGTTCTCCTTGCTGTTCCTTTTTCGGCTGCGCCGGTTCACTCACGTCCGGCATGGCTATTTCACCGACGGCCGTGCCGCATTTCGAACAAAAACGACTGCCTTCCCCAAGTTTAGCTCCGCATTTTGTACAGTACATAATTCCACTCCTTTACCTATTCCCCGTTTTCCATCTATTCCTTACGAATTAATAACTATTACCATGCCAAATTATGGCTGATTTTCAACATTAATATGTGACGCACCGCATCATTTAAGCGGTCTTTGGAGATGTCACCGCTGCGCACGGCCTTTAAAATCGCATTATAACCCTCGATGGCGTGATTGTACTCTTGACCGATAAGCACAATATCCACACCGGCGTTAACAGCCTTAACACTCATATCGCCAAAACTGTAATGATTGGCAACGGCGCCCATTTCCATATCATCCGTAATGATGACACCTTTATATCCCAGCTTTTGACGTAAAAAATCTTGCATAATAACCTTAGACAAGCTGGCCGGCATGGTATCATCGAGATTGCTGTAAACCGCATGGGAAACCATGACCATATAGTCGTCGTTATTCACCGATTGTATGATCGTCTCAAAGGGCTTTAAATCGGTGGCCCATAATTCATCGGCCGATGCGTCAATCGTATTGCCCTCTTTATGTAAGTCCGTCACGGTACGACCGATACCCGGAAAATGCTTTAACGAATAAATAAGCCCCGCTTCATGGTAAGCATTGCCCACCGCCTTAACAAATGGAATGACTTCAGCCGCGGTGGTGCCGTAAGAACGTTCATCGGCAAGGCCCAAATCGGCAACCGGTGCAAAGTTCACATTAAAACCTAATGATTTTAACTCTTTACCACTTTCTAATGCTAGTTTTGCTGCTTCCGCCGGTGCACCTTGCCCCAGCTGTTCAGCGGCCGGTACTTTTACAAGCTCACTGCTCAGGCGCGCCACCCAGCCGCTTCCTGATCTATAGCTACAAAGAGCGGTGCTTTTTCACTTTGGCGAGCCGCTTTCTGTAAATCTTGAATCAACGCTGCAACCTGTTCTTTGGATTCCATGTTGCGGTCAAACAAAATAATGCCGCCCATTTTGTATTCGCTCAGCATATAGCGCACATCGTCGTTTACCTGAGTCCCTTGCATGCCGAATAAAATCAGCTGGCCGACTTTTTCTTCATCACTCATGGACTCAAGTAATGAGTCTACTTTTTGCTCGGCCGTCAAATCCGTCTTTTGCCAAATTTCTTCCTTAGCCTGGGGCTTTGTATCAGAGCCGCACCCTGCCATAACCACTAAAGCCATAAGCAAAGCCATTAAAAATCCAAGCCGTTTAAGACCTTTTCTGCCTTTCATTAATTCGCCTCACTTCTAAATCTTACGGGCCGACATATCATCAATAAGCCAGCCCGACCCTTGTTTACGCATCGTCACTTCGCCGGCAAATTTGCTCGCCACCGTGTCGCCCTTGTTACCTGTATAGTCTTCCGCATGCAACGTATACTGAATCACAATCGTGTCATCTGTTTGGGAAATAACGCGCATAGAATCCACTATACTTTCCTTGGTTTTGATATACCCCATGGACCAATCATAAAAAGAATTGCCCCCTTCTCGCTTATAATTTTCAGATAACAAATCATAGGCCTTAGAAATATCACCATCAGTAATCATCTGATGATATGTTCTAAATGTGTTCATAGCACTGTCAGCGGCCAATGTTTTTGGATCGGATGATTTAGGTTTTACTACCGGTTGTGTTTTAGTTACTGTTTCAGTTGCCGTAGTGGTCACACCATTTGATGTTAACGTGGTCACTTCTTTGGCTGTCGTATTCAGTATTTGCTGATTTCGTTCCTGATAACTTTCATCGGCATAATCAGCCGCTTCCTCCAATACGCTCATCGTATTGGCATAGGACATATACATATTACCAAAAAATAAAAATACCCCCAGTACACCAAGCCCCAATAATCTGTCCCTTATCATTGCGTTGATACATGCTAACCTCCTCCTTCTTACAACGATTTCTCTTTAATTACATCGATTAACCAAACCGGTCCATCTTTGCGCAGCGTCGCTTCACCGGCAAATTCCCTACGCACCGTATCGTTACCTTCATCGACCAACTTATGTAATGTATATTTAATGATAATCGTATCCTCGGTTTGTGAAACTAAATCCATTGAAGATACGACAACTCCTTTGGTTGCGCTAAAGCTGTTAACCCAGGTCTCATAATTACCGGCCACATTCTGTTGGTAATTATCGGAAAGCAATTGATACGCACGGGCATACTTATGCTCCGTAAGAAACAAATGATAATTTACAAACGTGGTCAACGCACTTTCGAGCTCCTTAAGCTCCAGCACATCTTTTGACGTATCCTTGGCTTCGGTTGCAATTTCGCCCTTGGCCGCTGATGTAGTTGTCTCTTTAGTATCGGACTATAAACCTAATGCTTTTTTACCCTGCTCCCAGTAAACCAACCCATCTGGTGGCCTGTTCAAATACTTTATCCACACTGTTTGTGGAAACCATTATCGACGCGAACGCCATGATTAAAACTCCGTAATAATTCGCCGTATTAGACCCCAATAATCCATACCATCCTCCCCGATTGACTGTACCCCTAAACCTATTTACTATTCTCCTAAACCTATTTACTATTCCCCTAAACCTTTTGCAAAAAATCCTCATTTCATAAATTGGAGACTTACTCTATAAGTAAAGAGTTCCACACACATTGAAAGTTTCCCTCTTTTAACTTTTAACGACTTCATTTTATAATCACATTTCAAGTATCTTGATAAAATTCATTGAACTTAGCCTCTATATTTATCGTAAAAAGCATGTGGTATAATATAAGCCTAACGATTATTTTTTGGTTTTTTAACCTGAGTATTCATTCGTTTTTTTAATTGAATTAGGTGTTGGATATGAGGAGGCGTATTACTATGTTAGGTGCAATTGTAGGCGACGTTGTAGGCTCCCGTTTTGAATGGGACAATCTGAAGTCTAAAGAATTTGAACTTTTTAAACCCCCTTGTCATGCTACCGATGATTCCGTGATGACCATAGCCATTGGTAATGCTTTATTAAAGGCTGCTACGGCTCCCCCTGAAAAGCTGGCTCAAACAACCGTAATGTCTATGCGTATTCTGGGACGAGCTTATCATGGTCCTAATTACGACTATGGCGGCATGTTTTACCAATGGCTCTATGAAAAGACCCAAAACCATACAACAGTTTTGGGAACGGTGCGGCCATGCGTGTCAGCGGCTGTGCCTACGCCGGCGACAGCTTAGAAGAAGTCCTTAATTTAGCTCACACCGTAACGGCTGTCACTCATAACCACCCAGACGGTATTGCCGGCGCGCAAGCTACAGCCGGTGCCATTTATTTAGCACGTACCGGTGCTTCCAAAGACGAAATTCGCAAGTTTGTCCAAGATAATTATTATGACTTGAATTTCACCATTGACGGAATTCGTCCTACCTACACATTTCAAGGTAGTTGTAAAGGAACGGTACCGCAAGCCGTTGTAGCCTTTCTTGAAGGTAACGACTTTGAAGATACCATTCGCAATGCCATTTCCATCGGCGGCGACAGCGATACCTTGGCAGCCATTGCCGGCTCTATTGCTGAACCGTTCTTCGGAATTTCGCGAGAAATCGGTGATACCGCCTTGTCCTACTTAGATACGCCACTCTTAAAGCTGTTCTGTGAATTTGAAAAAACCTTTATTTTTCCGAAACAGCCGAAAAAATAGAATAATCCGAACAGCAAATTTTATTTAGAACCAAATTATTCCGGCAACATAATCACAACATACCATCATTTTCATATCGATAATTTGCGATTTACTCCCGAATTTGCTATAATTTAAAAAAAACAGCAAGCCCTGTGCTTGTAAACAGCACAATAATCAAGCCAAATAATCGATTGTACCATAATGTTATTTTGTCATTTTTTATGTACATCAAGAAAATTTAAAGTTTTCGTATTAGAAAGGTGTAAAAAATGGATAATTCTCTTTATGAATACAAAGCATTTACTCTTATTGAAGGTTTAGGTGAATTATATACAAAATATCTTTACAGAGTATCAACATCTGACTTAGATAGCGAAACTAAACAGACATTCATAGACAAAATATAATCTGAAAAAAGAAATCTTAATTTCAAAACGTTAGATACCGTTGAAAAACTAGATTTAGCGGAAGCTAATTTTAATCAACTAAAAAAACAATTAGATGGCTTAAATATTTCTTTATAAAAAGTAGACATTAAATTATAACAGTAGGGAGACTTGTAAAATGAAATCTTTAATTATGTTATTGTTAGCCGGCTTATTTATGTATATTTCCTTCAAAATGATGGTATTTGCATTTAAAGTAGGCTTCATGGTTGTATCCATTCTCTTACTTTGTGGCTTTGTTTATTACCTCTACCGCTCTATCACGTCCAAACGTTCGGAAGAGTAATACTGATACCACATACCGCATAAAACATACTCCTAACAAAAAGCGATGGACCCCGGTCCATCGCTTTTTTGCGTTCATTTTAAAAGACCCATAAGACTAGGTAACTACTTATCTTATCGGCCTAAAAAACAACTCATTTTATCCTATAAAATAAAAACAGCGCAAAATGTCCTATATATCTGAAATTTTCTTATTGTTGAACCACTTTTTGCTTACATGATCCGTATAATCCGGCAACGGTCCATACTCATTTTCATACATCTGACTTGGCAAGAGCGTAAAAATTAAGAGAATAAAACTACCGCCCGGAATAAGGTGTAAGAAATACCACCAACCGCTGAAGCCGGTATCATGATAACGACGTATTTCACAGGTAATAATAGGTGGTAACAAGGCTAGCCAAGCGGCTACGCTGATAAAAAAGAAAAAGAAGAACGGTACATTGGAGTCGGCTACATTCATAAACATTCCGGTAATAAACATCAACGGAAATTCAACTACAAGGATTAATAGCCCTACAAATAACATAAACTTCCAGTACTCACCGCGCGTAGCACGACCTTCAATGGTACAGTACTTTTCAATAAGGCATAATTTTATATTTTCAGTGAATTCCAGCGAACTCTTCTGATGATTTGCCACTACCGGTACGGTGGACGCAACGCGCATTTGTCCGCAATTAGGACAAAACCTGGCTTCCGGTGACAATTCTTTACCACAATGACTACAATACATAATAAACCTCCCAGCAATCATTTTTTAGATAGTATACATGATTCGACAATAAAGTTAAACACTTCTAACTTTTATTGCCGATTAAATTATTATATTGCTAATTATATTCTAACATACTTTTTCAATCATTTTTGTATACAAAAAAAACAGCCCTAAGCTATGACTGCACCTTTTCACGAACTTTTGAAAAGCCTGCCTCATCAAAGCCAATGACTGTTTTATAAATTTAATATTCAATGTTTAATTAACTAAATAATTGCTCACGATTACCCTTGATAATTACTGTAATCAGGCAAAGAACCATATTTATTAGGCAATGGATTATTTTTTAAAAGCATTAAAACAATACCCGCAATAGTGCCTATGAAAGGAATTAAAATGAGTACTAACCACCAGGCACTGCGATTGGTGTCATGAAGTCGTCGAACCATTACGGCTAATGACGGCATAAATAATGCGAGGCTCAATAAACTGAGTACGCTTTCAACAATTTTACTCGACTCCATAACCGACCCAATTAGAGCCGCTACAATTACAATCACATAATGCACCAAAGAAAACTTCCAATACTCTCCCCGTGTAGCACGCCCTTGTATGGTAAAGAACTTTTTAGTCATACACATCTTAAAGTTTTCCCAAATCGGTAAGGATCCCACCCAATGTAAAGGATAGCCATCCGCATCTACCGCAGGCACCGCATTTGTTGACGTCGCTGCTACCGAAGTCTCTGCCGCAGCAACATCTTGACCACAGTGTGAACAAAATGCTTGCCCGGCCTCCAATTCTTTACCACAATTTTGACAATTCATCCCAATACTCCTCTCTACGCAAACCCTTAACTAACAACACTTATAAAAAATTCAATGTATATCATTCAATAAAACGATATAAATGAACATTCTACACTAATTATTAATCTTTATCAAATGCAAATTATGAAAACCGGTATCACACCGAATTATCATAAATATTAAACCAAAACATCTTAACGTTTACGTTGGGTGAACACCCGGATAATGGTCGGGAATTTTATCATTTATCCCTCGTGTGAGCGCCTTTATTTCGTCATGAATAACATGATTGACTGTTTCACATTTCGCCGAATTTTGTCCTAACAATACACGACCTTGGTCAACTGCTACCTTAGCTCGCCCGGTTACTATGAACGGGTGCTTTTTAATAGCTTCGATTTCATCTACATAATGACTGCACATAATCTTATTGACCGTAATTATTTTCATAAGTTTCCCCCTGGCACGGTAAAATAACCAACTGATATACTTAAAAATTTAAAATCGGCACAATGTTAAGTTTTTAATCGTACAATTCAAACGTAAAATATAGTATCAATCAAATGTTGCCCACCGCCCGTAATAAGTGGTTAAGCCATTCCCAGACGCTGCCGGTGCATTCCCCCATTCCGTTACTGCTTAAAATAATTACTATAGTAAAACTCCAAGTCCCGGTTTGAATCCTTGCTTTTGGGCTCAGAGGTTAAAACAGTATTAATATTCAAGCTCCATTAGCCCCTGTAATAGCTGTAATCCGGTACGGGGCCGTATTTATTAGGTACTGGATTCCCTTTCATGACGGAGAAAATAAACAAAACAAAAGAACCGGCATAGGGCACGAAGTGGAGTAAAAGCCACCACGCACTACGGTTCAAGTCATGAACCGACGGGTCTGCACCGCTAACAAAGGCAAAATGAACGGTAAGGTGACTACCAAGGTCAAAATATCTTCGAAGGTCGAACCAATACTGAAAATACTGATTAAGAATTCCAACACAATTATAATAACGAATTGAATGAGCACAAATTTCCAGTACTCACCACGGGTAGCACGACCTTCAAATTTTAAATATTTTTCAGTCATACACATTTTAAAATTATCCCAAACCGGTAAGGAACCGACCCAGTTTTCACTATTCATAGGAACTCCTCTTTTAACTACAATCTTAAATTCAAACTCATAAGTAACCGACATGCTAATATAACTAGCCCGCCGGAAAAAGATATATAACCACCAATTGCCTGTAGTGCTTTATGGGCACCACAGGCAACTGTCATTTCTTATTTCTTTGCAATCATAAAACCGGTGGCCTGCTGATTGGCCATGATGGTAATGTCCGAAATCTGCACGCGTTTTGGCTGCGTAGCGGCAAATACGATAATGTCCGCAATATCTTCCGTCTGCAACGCTTCCACGCCGGCATATACAGCAGCCGCTTTTTCCTTATCACCGTGAAAACGAACTTCACTGAACGGTGTTTCCACAATACCCGGTTGAATCGTCGTCACTTTAATATCCGACTCAATCGTATCGATGCGGATACCGTCACTCAGTGTTTTAACAGCCGCTTTAGTGGCACAGTATACAGCGCCTTTAGCGTACGCATAAATACCGGCCGTAGAACCTAAGTTAATAATGTGACCGGCATTTTTAGCCAACATGAACGGTAATACGGTACGTGATACATAGAGCAAACCTTTTACATTTGTATTAATCATGAGCTCAATATCATCGATGGAACTTTCTTGGAAAGCATCGAGACCTTGCGCCAAGCCTGCATTATTTACAAGAATATCTACACCGCCGGCTTTTTCAATCACCGCCGGTAACGTTTCCGTAACTGCTTGACGATTTGTTACATCAAGGGCAAACGGAGTTACCTTGATGCCGTATTCCGGTTCGAATTCGGCTTTCATGTTTTCCAATACTTCCAAGCGACGAGCGCATAATAAAAGGTCATACCCCGCTTTGGCAAAAGCTAAAGCCGTAGCGCGGCCGATTCCCGAAGTAGCACCTGTGATTAATACTGTTTTGCTCATTATAGTCACTCTCTTTCTTAGATATACCTTATATTTCTATTATAGATATAATTCGGTTTTGAGACTAGTTAGAAATATTTTTATTATGCTCTATATTTATTTTTCAATCATTGATTCTAAAATTACAATGTCCGTCTCGCGCATACCGTCACGAGCGATACGCCCCACCGTATGCACCGTTTCATCGATATTAGCTTTAACGATACCGTCACCGTTTTTAAAACTATTATTCGACTTCGCCTGGCGATAGGATAATAACGCATTGCCCAGAGACATACCAATCTTCATGGCACACGATGCTTTGGCGCCGTCACAAACCACGCCGGATGTACCAACCAGTGCATTGGATAGGGTTTCCCATACCACTTCTTTCGGCTCATCCGTTAAGTACGCAATACCTGCTGCCGTAGCAGATGCGGCACTCACCACACCACAATAGGCACTCAAACGCCCAATATCATGCTTAATATAAAGTGCTAACACATTAGCCAAGGCCAACGCACGATAACGTCGTTCTTCAGCACATCATATTCTTCAGCATACACATGAATAGGAACGGCCAAGGTAATTCCCTGATTGCCGCTGCCGCAGTTAATCATAACCGGCATGCTGCAACCGCCCATGCGCGCATCGGAGCCGGCCGCCGCATAAGCACGTGCCTTATCCGCAATGCTGGCAGAATCTTCAATAATAAGTTTACCGATGTTTGAACCGTAGGAGTTTTTCATCCCCTCTTCGGCAATGGCCATATTATATTCAAACTGACGATGCAATAATTCTTTGAGCCGCTTAAAATCAGCCTCTTCAGCGAATTCATAGCAGTCATCAAATGTCATCTGCACTTCTTCCGCCAAAATCTGTTCCAACGGCATATCAAATATAACTTCCCCGTCTTTTTCGATGTGCGTAATATTAGTGTGTTTCTGTTGAACCGTTACCTTCACTTCGTGATCCGCCGTTTTAGCGGTTACGGCGATGTACAGATTGGCCACACCTTCCGCCAACGATACGGTACAGAAATTACTTTCAAATAATTCATCAGCCCGCTTCACATCATCCGATGTCAAACCTTCGAGTACTTCCAATTCTTTAGACGCATCACCACAATAGCGCCCAAAATCAGACTGTAGTAAAAACCGGTTCGCCCCTGTGCATTCGGGATAGTTACGCTCTTCGCGTTTTTAATGATGTTGCCGCTGCAATCAGCGTGCAAGCTGCTTGGAAATTCCCCCAAAACTTCCACCGCTTTCGCCGCCGCAAAGGCCAGCGCAATCGGCTCCGTACAACCAAAAGCAGGTAGTACCTCTCTCTCCAACATACAGTACAAATCTTTCATAAGAGTCCTCCATGCTTTTTTATTCAAATGACGTAATTTAGCCATTTCTAATTTTATTATACCTTATTTATAATCAAAAATCTCAATATAATTTCATTATAATAAAAAACAAGACACTTTGCGAGCAATCATTGCAAAGTGCCTTATTAGCAAAAATTACTTTATTAAACCGCATGCACCATCCCAAACAATGCGTCGATAATTAACTGTATCCGTATCGCCTTCAGTACTGATACAAAGAACAACAGATTCTTCATTTAATCCCAACTCTGAACGCATAGGCGCTTTATCCGCATCAACCATAAGACGATAAACGAGTCCGGTTGTAACAGCACCGCTTTCACCTGAAATGATTTGTTCATCACCATACAACGGATTCCCCAACACACGCATTCCATCGGCTGCAACTTTATCATCGCAAGACACACTGTAATCGCCAAATTGACGAATTTGTTCCCAGCCTACCGTACATACCTCACCACAACAAAGGCCGGCCATAATAGAATCTAAATCTCCCGTCACGGCATGTAAGGTACCATCATTGGCTTTAACTGTCTGAAATACACAGTCTGCCTTATTAGGTTCTACATAAATTATGGTTGGTTTCTTATCACCATAATAATGATTGAAAAATCCGGTTAAAGCTCCGGCCATAGCACCAACTCCGGCCTGTAAGAAAATATGGGTAGGTACAATATCTCCCAAAGACTGTACAGCCTCTAACGCCATTGTCATATAGCCTTGCATAATCCAACCGGGAATTTCCTCATAGCCCGGCCATGCCGTATCTTGCACCAAAATCCAACCGTTAGCGTCACCTTGTGATTTAGCAAAACGAACTGTATCATCATAGTTCAGTTCGGTAATCTCTGCCGTAGCACCAAGTTTACGAATATTTTCCAATCGTTCGACAGCCGATCCTTTCGGCATATACACAACAGCTTGCTGTTTTAAATTCTTAGCAGCCCAAGCAATACCGCGTCCATGATTGCCATCGGTAGCCGTTACAAAAGTGAAACTGTTTGGCTCTACATTTTTCACTTCAGCCGGCGTTATATTTAATTTTGTAGCAATCACTTCAGCCAGCGCATAACTGCCACCAAGCCCTTAAAAGCATTCAACTCAAATCTATAGCTTTCATCTTTTACAAATAAATTTTTTAGTCCCACATGTTTAGCTAATGCACTTAGTTCTCGTAACGGTGTTGCCTCGTACCCCGGTAAACTCTCGTGGAATTCCTTAACTGCTTTTGCCTTTGCAACAGTAAACAAGGCATCAAAGTCACTAGATCTAACATCTTTTTGAATAGGAACAATATTTATCATGGATTCTCCTTAACTTATGTTATTCATAGACTAACTGTAATTCTTCTTAGAAATTTATCTTCTTCAAGAAAATCGATTGTTTACTGCGCCAAATTTTTGATTACATTAATGAATACATTGGCTCCGGCAAAAATATCTTCGTCTTTAGTATATTCTTTCGGATTATGACTAATACCGTTTACACTTGGTACAAAAATCATGGCCGACGGGCAAATCCGCGCATCATCTGTGCATCTTGACCGGCACCGGACGTCATCCGACGATTCGATAAATGCATTTCATTAGCCACTTGTTCCACCATACTTACAATTGTTTCATCAAATTGTACCGGTTGAAAACGTACTAATTGCTCCGTACTAATTTGTACCTTATCGGTCACTGCCAATTCTTTTAGGTATGCCGCTAAAGCCTGTTCTTCAGCTATTAAGCGTTCCTCATTAGGGTTGCGTACATCAACTGTAAAAACAGCTTTTGATGGGATTACATTAATCGCATTTGGTTCAAAAGCAATCGTACCCGTTGTCGCTACTGTAGTACCACCTGACTGATTACAACGGTCACGCATAAAAGTAATTACCTTGCTGCGGCCAAACCCGCATCCACTCTCATATTAGTCGGTGTTGTACCTGCATGATTAGCTACACCTTTAATCTCAATTCGTTGCCAAGAAATCCCTTGCAAATTTTCAACAGCGCCGATAGAGATGCCTTCTACATCTAAAATAGGGCCTTGCTCGATATGCAGTTCAATATACGCACGAGGTTTAATAAATCCCGGTTCTTCTGTCCCTTCATATCCGATACGCTTTAATTCTTCTCCTAAAATCGTGCCGTCTACACCAACAATAGCTTAGGCTTCTTTTACATCAAGACCTCCTGCATATACAAGGGAGCCCATCATATCCGGTGAGTAACGAATACCTTCTTCATTGGTAAAGGCTCCTACAACCAATGGACATTTTGTTACAATCTGCTGTTCCTGTAAACTTTGAATTACTTCAAGGCCGGCCAACACTCCATAACAACCGTCATATTTGCCGGCATTAATAACCGTATCAATATGAGAACCCATCATAATCGGTGCTTCATGTTTATTGGACTCGGTCTCCCATATCCCAAAAATATTACCAATATAATCTACTGCTACACGAAGTCCGGCTTCTTTCATCCATGCCACTACCTGATCGCGCCCGGCTTTTTCCGTTATCGGAAGCAGCCGCTCTGGTACGGCTCCATTTTCATCAATGCCGATTTCACCAAGTTGGTTGATTCGATTCAACAATCGTTGTTCGTTAATTTTTAACATAATAGTTCCTCCTATACCTACTGACATCCACTATAGAACTTCTTATCTATGCCCTAAGTATAAGGGTATCGTGATTTTCTTACTATCGAATACGAACGTATTTTTATCTGATTTGTACTTTTTATCATACTTATTATGTTGTATTGTAATAAATATTCCTTTATAATTTAAATCAAGACATATCATCAAAGGAGGATTAGTTATGATAGAATCTCATCCACAATCAAAAAATAAAGGGCAAGCATTTGCCATGAGTTTCACCAGTGAGCTTCGCGAAAACCTCCCCTATATAGCCCTTGATTTACCTTTATCCGTATATACCCAGGATTTCGTCCATGCTACGTCCGACATGGTGCCCATTCACTGGCATAATGAAATCCAACTGACTTGGGTTATTTCCGGATCATTAGAATATCGTGTTAATAATAAAACCTTTCATTTAACACCAAATACATTATTATTTGTAAATCCTCACCAACTACATACGTCAAAAACAATAGACCAAGATACACATTCACTCTGTCTAAACTTTACCGATAGTTTATTTATTGACTATATCCAAACTCATTTTATTAATCCCATTACCCAAAACCCGTCACTCGCTTATGCCATGTTACCCCTACAGCCAAATCAGCTAAAACAGTTGCAATCTTTTATAGAGTTAGACGATACTCCATTTCATCATTTAGAAGTTATTAATTTCATTATGGAAATCATTGAACAACTCTATCCACTTACCAAGGAAGAATCAAAACCGGTCAACAAAAAAGAACTGGCTCTATTCTACGCGATGATTGAATACATTCACAGTCATTACGACAAGCAACTAACCGTAACCGCTATTGCTAAGCAAGCTTTTACCAATAAAAATAGATGTACCGCCTTATTCAATAAATATGCCAGTACATCACCTATTAAATATTTAAACAATTATCGGCTTAATCAAGCCAAAGATCTGCTATTACAAACATCTCAATCAGTATCAGATATTTCATTAGCGGTCGGTTTCAATCAGTTAAGTCATTTTATTGAACTCTTCCGTCTTAATTATGGTTTATCACCTCTCAAATATAGAACCTTTCATTCTAAAACCATCGGTAATGATGCTATTGAAAAATAATAATCTTGGAAGAGTTCTGTTAATTTTGGCTTATAGGACAAAAAGTGTGTGTGGCTTTTTTAAATTAATCCCAATAAATTGGAAATTCCGTGGACATATGGAACTCATTCCAGACAATGGCATCGCCCCATTGGGGTAAGATATTATCAGGACG
>ENA-OQIW01000046-OQIW01000046.1-human-gut-metagenome-genome-assembly--contig:-NODE-46-length-28288-cov-1.616917_pt1 | contig 28288 bp, 42 predicted proteins | sample MGYA00242586_ERZ504751 | MGnify/ENA primary metagenome ERZ504751 (study PRJEB26092, sample SAMD00036349) | human gut metagenome | host: Homo sapiens | study: EMG produced TPA metagenomics assembly of...
CTTCCACGAACAAATGTAACTTCTATCCCTCCCCTTCTCAGTAGTTATATATAGTGCAATAGGCTCCCCGTCATCGAGGAGCCTATTGTCATATAAGGGTGTAAAAAATCTCCCTTTGCCCTTCGCATTTTGTATTTTGCTTCTTACTGGTAATTCTTTTGCTTCTATTTTTTATTACGAAAGGCGTATTATGATTGGACGAATTCATTCTCTGGAAACCATGGGCACCGTTGACGGCCCCGGTGTACGAATGGTGCTATTTTTACAGGGCTGCCCGATGCGCTGTGCCTATTGCCATAACCCGGATACGTGGGATGCGCAGCAAGGTAAAAATATTACCATCGAAGAAGTATGGGAACAATTTGAGCGCAATCAGAGTTTTATAAAAACGGCGGCCTCACCGTCACCGGTGGCGAAGCATTAATGCAGCTGCCATTTGTTATCGAGCTATTCAGCTACTTTAGAGAACGAGGCATTCATACTTGCCTTGATACGAGCGGTATCTACTTTGAAGAAAGCAAACGAGAGCAATACGAAAAGCTGATGGCCGTAACAAGTCTCGTTATCTTAGATTTAAAAGAAATCGACGACGACAAACACAGAAGCCTTGACCGGTCAAAGCAATAAACAAATTTTGAAATTGCCCGCTTCATCGATGAGCACAATGTGCCGATTTGGGTGCGCCATGTTGTGGTGCCTACTATAACGGATAACGCAGATCGTTGGTATCGACTCGGCTTTTTCGCCGGCTCTTTGAAAAACCTGGAGACCATCGACTGCCTGCCGTATCACGTGATGGGTACGGCTAAGTACAAGGAAATGGGTATTGCCTATCGCCTGGAAGGCATCCCACCGGCCAGCAAAGCCTTAGCATCCAAAGCATCAAAAGTGGTGCTGGAAGGGATAAAAGCGTATCGGCGGCATTGGTGGAGTGCGTTGGCACCGGCTCAGGAATAGCAGTCGCCTACAGTATTCTAATTACATTGGAATTGCAAAATAAAAGCCCCATATACCTATCTTTCAGTCCCAACCCATTCGGCTAATGGACATTCAAGATAGTATATGGGGCTTTTTTCTCTAAGCACATTCCGCCGTAATTCGGATCACTGTTGTGCAACTAGCAATTCCCGCGGCCGGCGCAACTCAGAAGAATGCGGAAATCTTTTATCCCTTCTACAGACTAAACATTGAGACTACTTAGTGAATCGCCTAAGAGCGATTTGCTGCAGGCCGGAAGGTTGCCTTCACCATGCGATAGCCGTGGTGGAAAATTAATTTGAAACAACCTATTGAATATTCAAATCAGCTAATAGTTGCCCTACGTGTTCTTTAGCTTTTACTCCACGGTAGATATGGGTTAACACGCCTTTTTCGTCGATGACAAAGGTGGACCGTTCGATGCCGATGGAGGTTTTGCCGTAGAGTTTCTTCTCTTTCATGACACCGTAGGCATTACAAAAGGCTTCATCGGTGTCGGCCAAGAGATTGAATTGCAGATCGTATTTTTCTTTAAAGTTCACATGACGTTTTACCGTGTCGCGACTGACACCCAAAACAACATAACCGGCATCTTGCAATTTTTTGTACGCTTCATTGAATTGTTGTGCTTCAATGGAGCAACCAGGAGTATTGTCTTTCGGATAGAAATATAAAATAACTTTTTGCCCTGCTAAATTCTTTTAAGTTAACGGTTTCATTGACATCATTTAACAACGGAAAATCCGGTGCTTTGTCAACCTACTTTTAAGTCTGACATAAGATTCACTCCCAACATAGAATTAATTAAACTACATGATTTACAGAAAACTGAATCAGTTTTTTTAATTATTACTATGCTTTAGGTTCTTCTTCTATAATATCATAAAGTTTTTTAAAAATTTCAGGGTCACAAGGATACTCTTCACCATTAACACCACGAATTACCCAATCCCCCGGATTTGTGCGTACTACGCCGTTTAACGTTAATAAATAACGTTCCCCGTCTTCTCGTATAGCAGTTAATTCATTCGGTTTATGACGGATAGCTATAGCTTGTTCCTCATAGCTTTTCTTATCATAATAAAGAGCATGTGTTTCTGATGCACAAAATTCAACCAATACTTCCGAAATAACAATTGGATTGTCCTTATTTTTACACACATTCACAATATACTGTGCAAAATGAGGATCAAAATTTAGTTCCAAAGGAACTTCCGTTTCGTCAGAAACATCTTTATAAATTCTTATTTGTAACAGCTCCGAATCAATAACGAGCCATCGATAATCCAATTTATATGCCCCGGCTAATACACTGGCTAAATTTTCTTTCTCAGTCATGCCCTTACCTCCTTACCTATAAAAGAATGTCCGGTATTCGCTTTAACACTCATCAACATTCTATTAGGCTTGCGATTGCCAATCTGCCGGATAGGTAACATAAACAAATCTTGCTTTACCTTTTACAGAAAACTGAATTGAACTTCCCTTTGGAATCAAAAGGATTTCACCCGGTCCGGCTGTAATCGTCTCGCCATTAATAATAATACTTAACTCACCATCAATTACATAATCAATTTCATCATAATTCAAAGTCCAGTCGAATGTAGTGTCTTCCATAAACATCAAGCCACAGCCTAAACGTGGACTTTCATCTAATGAAAACAAATCTTTAGTATATACTTTATCATTAGGGTTCCCGGTATCCAATCGATCTTCTTCAGTTACATCAATCATTGGTAGCTTTACTACACCGACACCACTATTTGATATAGACTTAGTAACCATTAATTTTTCGTTCACAACTTGGCGCACTAATGTTTCTATCATTTCACGAGTGATATTTGACATTTTCAGCACCTTCATTTCTTAGCTTTTGCCATAATGCGTTTAGACATAAACATAGCGACTAAAATTGCAGTTACACCGGCTACCAATTTGCCTACAATCATAGGGAAGATCATCTCTTTAGCCACACCGGCAGTAAAACCTAAATGATCTCCAAGGACAAAGGATGCCGAAACAGCGAATGCAACATTCAAGATTTTTCCGCGTGTATCCATATCTTTGAGCATTTGGAACATAGGGATATTGTTTGCTAATGTTGCTACCATACCGGCTGCAGCTACTTCATTCATACCTAAAGCCGAACCCATTTTCATAAGCGGTTTGTTAAATACTTTAGTGATAAAAGCCACCAAACAAAATGCACCGGCTAAAGTCAACGCAATACCACCTACGATTTCAATCCCCTCAGTTACAGGTGCAATACCTTCAATTACAGTAATACCAACCAATAATTGTAATGCTCCTAAAATTAGACCAAGTACAGCAACAATTACAACCCCTTGTCCAAAAACGGTAAAGCATTTAATCATCATTTCCGGGGCCAACCAAAGGCCTAAAATAACAAGCACTGCAAAAATTACGATAGGAACTAAGTTGGCTAAAATCATACCTAAACTCATACCGGCAGCCAAACCGCCTGCTAAACAACCTAAAGGAGTCGTAACGATGCCACATAATACTCCTGTTGCCAAATACTGATGATCTTCTTTTTCAATAATTCCCAAAGCAACCGGAATTGTAAATACAATAGTAGGCCCCATCATAGCACCCAAGATAGCACCGGCAAATAAACCGGCTTCCGGATTTAATGCCATTTGTTGAGCTAACGCAAAGCCCCCCATGTCATTGGCCAATAAAGTGGTCGCAAACATTGATGGGTCAGCTCCCAACATTGTATAAACAGGAACAACTATCGGACTTAACACTTTAGCTAATATAGGTGCGATGGTAATAATCCCCACCATTGACATTGCTAAAGCACCCATTGCCATTATTCCTTCTTCAAATTTTTCACCTAAACCAAGTTTATTGCCAATACACTTATCTATGCCCCCTATAATCATAAAGAGGACCATGATATACATAATAATTTCATTAATACTCATAGTTGCATCTCCTAACCGGCGGTATCAATCGAGTCAATAACCCCAACAATCATTGCATCGATAGGCGTATTAAGATTTTCTGCAGAAATTCTGGCCGCCGCACCTAATGTAACCAATACGGTATCACCGATACCGGATCCGGCATTATCTGCCGCCACAAATGATTCTTTCTCGGTTACCCCATCGACTTCTAACTCTCTAACAATCATAAATTTCCAACCATTAAGCTTTTCATCTTTTCTGGTAGACCATAAACTACCAATCACTTTAGCAATCAGCACAGTATCACTCCTTATAAATTCAAATTATGCTCTCGAATATAATCCTGCGCTAATGGCGTAAGTCGTGCATTTGTCGGCATTTTTTCTCCGGAATTTACCATTTCAACTACTTTAGCAACCGTAATAAATACCGGTTTTAATGTTGAGTTGCTATTTTTCCGTTTTACTTCATTACTTTTTTTGCCCGTATACACAGATTGGACATTATCGCCAAAAGAAACTCCAAACTGTTTACACTTACTTAATATACTCTGCCATTGTTGCTTTAATGCATATGGAATAGATCCATTATTCATCTTAGTGATTTCAGGAATCCGATGTATAATCACCGGCCTTCGCAGTAATAAAGATTCCACAATTTTTTTCGTGGTATCATTTTGCGGCATAAGATGTGCCACTTCACTTAACTCAGGCAATGACAAAAACTCAATATTTAATGCTTGCTTATGGTCGGTAATATTAATGTTTTCAGCTTGTATACCGGATACTTTTTCTTCATGTCTTATAATCTGTTTCATAGCATCCTTAGTATCACTACTCAATGCATTAATTCCAATTTTGGGTTTAACATTTTTATCAGAAATTTCTTTCCAAATTCGATTAGTAATAGTTTGAACAATAGTCTCTAATTCACTTAATGTCATAACTATCACCTCTATTCTATAATTTCCCCAAGATCACCATTTTTCAAGTCACAGGCATTAGCTTCATCAAAGTCAATATGCATAAAAGTTTGATACTTAGGGCTTACTCTTATAACTACATCATCAAAAATAAGTGGTCTATCCGTATGAGTTTTTACTTTTACAATTTGCCCATTAGTAACGCCTAAACGTGCTGCATCAGCCTCTGCTACATGAACATGCCGTTTAGCGACAATACAAGCTTCCTCTAAGGCTATATGTCTATCTTTATTTACGATTATTATTCCGGCTGAGCCTTTCAAATCCCCACTTTCTCGAGTAGGTGCTTTCACGCCCAACAACCGAGCATCGGTTAAAGAAACCTCTACTTGAGAATGTTCTCGCTCGGGTCCTAAAATAACAACATTAGTTAGCATCCCTTTAGGCCCTACCAAATTTACACGCTCTTGGCAAGCAAACTGTCCGGGTTGCGATAATTCTTTAACTTTAGTTAACTCATAGCCTTCACCGAACAAACGCTCTATATCTTGCCTACATAAATGAACATGTCGACCAGAACCTTCAATTACAAAAGTCTTATCTTTATTTGGTAATACTTCTCCAATTTGTTTCAATACTTCATTAACAATATCATCTATAACATTCACCCTATCACCTCCTTACGAATTATCAAGGATTCCTTTTATCCGACTGATCCAGTCAGAAAACGATTGTGAAATTGTATTGTACGGCTTTAATAAACTTTCAACATATTCCAATTGTCGCCGCAGAGACATCACTGAGCATTGCCAAAGACGCCATGAGCATAATTTAAAATTAAATACTTGCGGCGGTAATGATAATTCCATCTGTAAGGGCACTTTATATTGTTTTACTTTAAATTCTTCAAGTGCCAATTGCTGTCGTTGCCAATATTGCCAAAGCTGTTCATCAAAAAATCATCCGCTAACAAAGGGAAATATAACAAATCTCGAAGTTTTAATATTTCATTATCCAGATAACTTAACTCATCATGACAATATACTTCCCTAGCACACGATGTTGATGTCTGCAAGTTATCGGAATCGTTTGAATTTTGGCTAAGCTGCAAAACCTGAATTTGATGTTCTCGTAAATAGGATTGAGCTGATGGCGTAATTATACTAGGTTCAGATACCTTTAATGCTTCGCCGCTATGAAGTTGTTGTTTCCGTAATAATTGACGTATTGTTTCTTCAGTTATAACTTTCATAGGAACCCTTTCTTATGAATAGAGAGCGCTTTACGCGCTCTCTATCACTACTTACGCACTGCCCGTAATTTCGTAACCGGTAAATTATTCAGCTTTGCCAGGTAAAATTGCATCTACTTCAGTATGTGGACGTGGAATTACGTGTACTGATAAAAGTTCGCCTACGCGTTCAGCAGCTGCTGCACCAGCATCAGTAGCTGCTTTTACAGCACCAACATCACCACGAACCATAACTGTTACCAAACCGCCGCCAACTTGTTCTTTACCGATAAGTGTTACATTCGCAGCTTTTACCATTGCATCTGCCGCTTCAATAGCGCCAACCAAACCTCTTGTTTCAATCATTCCTAATGCATTTGTGCTCGACATAATAATTACCTCCTAAAAATAACTAGTGAACATTAAAATTAAAATAATTTGTAATATATCTAATTAATATTATTACCATCCAAATAAAAGCTATTTCAATTTAGCCATAATTTGTTCTACAATAGCACGAATAACTACTTCTTGTGATTCAACTCCTAATGTAGCACCAACAGGCACACTATCGGCGTTTCAGTTTACGTAAATCTTCCAATTCGCGGACACCATACGCTACTCTTCGTAAGTTAAAAAAATTCTGAGGACCTACGTTATCTGATGTAGCACTGCCCCCCACTGCTCCACACCCCAAAGTTAATGAAGGTGTGATATTAGTAGTAGCTCCGATTCCGCCCAACGCCCCCGGCGTATTTACAAGTAATCTTGACACCGGTTTACGTAAACCGAATTCACGTACAACATCATTATTTTCAGTATGAATAATTAGAGTATGACCTGCACCTTCATTCTCTAAGATGCGAATCGATAAATCACAAGCTTCTTCCCAATTAGCAACCGTATAAAAAGCAAGAATTGGCGCTAATTTTTCATGAGAGTACGGATACTTAGGTCCTACTCCGGTTTCAGGTGCAACTAATAAAATTCGATCGGATGGAATTTCAAGGCCAACCAATTTAGCGATAACTTGTGCTGACTTCCCGACGATTGCAGTTCATAGTCCCATTAGCACGTAGAATAAAGGTACCTAAACGTGTAGCTTCTTCCGGGTTTAAAATGTATGCGCCCTGGGCCTCTAACTCTTTTAAAATTGCATCTTTATTAACAGTTTCAGCAATGATGGATTGTTCTGAGGCACAAATAGTACCATTATCAAACGTTTTGGAATCAATAATTCTCTTTACTGCTAATTTAACATCCGCACTTCTTTCGATATAAGCAGGACCGTTGCCCGGACCAACGCCCAAAGCAGGTGTACCGGAAGAATAAGCAGCCTTTACCATAGCCGAACCACCGGTTGCTAAAATTAAATCTGTATTCTTACTTTTCATCAATTCGGCAGTGCCTTCCATGGTCGGCATTGTCATATAAGATACAGCATCTTCAGGTGCTCCGATTCCTTTCAATGCTTTGCGAATAATTTTTACGGTTTCACCAATACATTTAATTGCTGTAGGATGTGGTGAAAACACAATACTATTAGCCGCTTTTAACGCAATCAAAGATTTGAAAATTACTGTAGATGTCGGATTTGTTGACGGTACCAAACCGGCAATAACACCTACCGGAACAGCGACTTCCATAACCTTATTAACTCTATCATCATTAATGACACCAACCGTTTTCATATCTTTCATATGAGCATAAACTTGTTTGATGCAAACGCATTTTTTAAAACTTTATCTTCCCATTTACCGAATCCGGTTTCTTCATGGGCTAGTTTTGCTAAACGAACACGTTCTTTATAAGTCGCTTCGCAAACGGCTTTTGTAATATCATTAATTTGACTTTGTGTAAGTACTGCTAATTTTTTTTGGGCTTCTTTTGCTTTTGCCAAAAGAAGACGAACCTCTTGAACGGATTGTAAATCCTTATCAACTAAGTTCAAAACGTGCCACCTCGTTTCACTTCATCTATAATCACTTTAATGAGGGCCTCTTTATTGGCAAATTTAATTGCTGTTCGTTTCATACCGTGTACATTCATGGCATATGCTTTTTTACGCAAATCTACAACTTTATACGCCATTAATTTTTTTCGTAATGCACTCTCATCAAAATTTTTCTTTTGTTCTTCTATATCTTCAGTTTCCAAAGCTACCTGTGTCTCTGAATTCTTTTCTAGGATCACCGGCAAGGTCTTCTAACGGTTCTGTCTCAGAAGTCTTTAACCCATTATTTGTGTTTGCTGTTATTAACTCTTTATCTGCATCATCAGATTCAGCACTTTGTGCTAACTTACCACCCATTAACTTTGCAATAGCTTCATCAGCTCGTGAGATTACATGACTCGTGCAGTAGCAACCAAGCTGTTTCGCTATAACTACGGCCGCATCAACCGCCGCTTGAACTGCTGCTACATCACCGACAAGCAAAATCGTTCTTCGACCGCCACCTACACGTTGTTCACTATTCAATTCCACATTTGCAGCCTTTAAGGCTGCATCAGCAGCACTAACAGCACCTAGGAAACCTCTTACTTCTACCATGCCTAGTGCCTTCATTTAGTCCTCCTTAATAGCTTAATGGATTATCAGCTACATTCTGAATAGCTTGAGCAAATGCGGTACATGCTGCTTTACAAGCAGATTGACTACCTGTTAACAAGCCACCGCCAAAGTTAGTTTCAGATGGAGGACCATAAAATACACATAATCTAACATCTGCAGCTTTTAATGCCGCATCAAGGCCAACCATAGCTTCACAAGGTGGAGCAATTAAATAGGCAATAGCTTCACCTTCATTAATTTTCGCCGATTTAGATAAAAAACGACCGGATCGAGAAATTACATGTGCAAAATATGGTATTGAACCATCTTCATTAGCACTGATAAAACTAGCTTCTTCTGTAATTACATGTACTGCGGTTTCTAAGCCACTAGTAATTTCTGCCGGACTTGGACCGGCTAAAATCCCGATAACTTCACCAGCTAATTTAGTAGATGCGTTACCGGCACCACCATAAAAGCTATTAGCATAAACAACATCAACTTCTGCGGTTTTTGTAGCTTCATCCAAAGCAACATATGTAACATCATCACAGTCTGCCGTAATGATGCCCAATGATCTTTGAGCACTTGTCAAACCTAATTGCGTTGCAAGTCCGGCATCCACATTAGGAATAATTTGTACGCTCAATACGTTAGCACCTAAACGTTGATTTTTCACAAACGTCCCTCCTTTACCTATTTCAATTCAATACCGGATTTTTTCTTTTCCAACATGTTTTTAATAATATCTGCAATATAGGCACCTGCTTCTACAGCCGGTGTACCACCTTTATGTATATTAGACACTACAGTACGTCGTGATTCAGGCATTCCTACGGTAGGTCGATATGCTATATATGCACTCATTGATTCAGCTGTTACCAAGCCTGGGCGTTCGCCCACAAAGAGACATACCACATCAGCATCACTAATTTCGCCGATTGGATCCATTGCCGGTACACGACAATACTTAACAAATAAAACCTTATCAAAATCGAGATTGTATTTTTTAAGGCCCTGTTTTAAAGCCGGAATAACATCACGAATATTTGCTTCAATGGCTGCTGAACTTAAGCCATCACCTACAACGACTTGAAGTTTGGCGCCTTTTTTGACATTCTGTTTAATAATTTCGGTATTGGCTTCGTCAAAGATTCGACCATGATCCGGTCTCGTAATATATTCATCTTTATTTTTGCATACCGTTCGAACCGGAATAAATCCCATTTCTTCAACCAATTCAGGATTAACATCTGAGAATACCGCATCTTGAGCAGCTGCATGATCCGCCCGGAAGCGCAAAACCGACTGTGTTTTATATCGGGTTCCGCAACGGCCTACACCCAACCGTGCAGCCGTATAACTTTTCATTTTCAAATAACCTTCTCTATCATGCGGATTATCTACTAACAATTGCTTCTTTAAATCGACTTCTGAAATATCCGGTAGAAATTCATTTGAAATAATATTACTCCCGACAGAATCGCCTAACTTATTTACTTCTTTGGTCCGTTTGGCAGGTTCAACGCTATCTAATCCTTTAGCTTTTACTAACTCACCTAAAATAGATTCAATCATCCCTTTTAATTCTGTTTCATTCATCCTTATCACCTCGCTTATTTCAAGAATACAGATGCATCGCCTGCTATTGGAGTCAATTTACCATTATCCATAAAGCCCATCTTTTCCAACCAAATTTCAAATTCTTTAATGGGACGTAAATTAAACATATCGCGAATTGTTGCCGTTTCATGAAAACCGGTAGTTTGATAGTTCAACATAATATCGTCAGCATGTGGAATACCCATGATATATGTACAACCTGCACTTGCTAAAAGTATTGTCAGGTTTTCCATATCATTTTGATCCGCTTTCATATGATTGGTGTAACATACATCACAGCCCATAGAAATACCGGTTAGTTTACCCATAAAGTGATCTTCTAAACCGGCACGAATAACTTGTTTAGAGTCATATAAATATTCCGGTCCGATAAAACCAACTACTGTATTTACGATATAAGGGTCAAATTTTTTAGCAAAGCCATAGCATCTTGCTTCCATTGTTACTTGGTCGGCTCCGTTATGTGCATCTGACGATAATTCGGACCCCTGTCCTGTTTCAAAATACATTACATTAGGTCCTGCTACACGACCTTCTCTTAAAGCCAATGCTTTTGCTTCTTCCAACGTTGCAGCATTAAGACCGAAAGCAGTATTACCTTTTTCAGATCCCGCTATAGATTGGAACACCAAGCCTGTTGGTGCACCTTGACGAATTGCTTCCATTTGAGTCGTTACATGTGCCAATACACAGGTTTGAGTTGGAATATCCCATTCACTTCTGAACTCTTCAAATTTATGTAGAATTCTTTTTACACTTTCCACTGAATCATCAACCGGATTTAATCCAATTACGGCATCACCGATGCCATAGGATAAACCTTCCATAACCGATGCCATGATACCGTCAATATTATCAGTTGTATGGTTAGGCTGTAATCGAGCCGAGAATGTACCTGGTCTACCGATTGTTGTATTAGCCGTTTTTTCAATACGAATTTTTTTCGCTGCAACGATTAAATCCATATTTGACATGAGCTTACATACAGCCGCAATCATTTCAGCAGTCAATGCGCGTCTAACAAACTTAATATCATTATCCGTAGTGGTATCAGATAATAACCATTCTCTTAATTCTTCAACGGTCCAGTTCTTAATAGAATCAAAAATTCGAGTGTTAACCTGATCAATAATAATTCGTGTTACTTCATCTTCATCATAAGGTACAACAGGATTATTAAATAAGTCGTTTAGCGTAAGTTGTGCTAAAACTGTTTTTGCTGCTACGCGTTCTTCAGCAGAAGCCGCCGCTACTCCGGCCAACTTATCCCCTGATTTTTCTTCATTAGCCTTGGCCAATACTTCCTTCACAGAGCCGAACTCATACGTATTACCAAAGAGTCGAGTCTTTAAAATCATGCTTCCATCACTCCTTCTAATTAAAAACAAGTGTTTTGATAATGACCGGCAATACATTACCTCCGGCCACAGGCGTACCAATATCTATATAATCACCGTTTTCGGCGACAATAGAATCAATGCAAACAAACGGACTTTTTTCCGGTAACATAGAATATATGCTATTGCCCAAAGCTTTCGCCATATCTTCAGTCACAATAATCAATAAGGGAAATCCGGCTTCTCGTAATTTTGCTACCCCTTCTGTAATTCCCATTGCATAGCGCTGAATATCTGCAAATGACGGAGATTTTATTCCTTGAAAAGAAAGGGCCACATTTGTTAATTGATTATCATCCGTTAGATACCAATCTAATTTACTACGAATTTGAGCGGCCAATTCCGAAGCTTTTAATTGTTCATCCTCTTTAGCAAGTTTTAAAACCGGCACATTTTTTATAGGTAAAATTTCATCCGTATAACTGATAGTTGAGCCACTAACTTCTGCCGTATGAGAACCGGCACCAACCACTGTTGCCCGTATTGTTTCTACTGTGTCAAGCACATGACATTTGGTAAAAAATAATGAATTTTTTATACGATTGCCCAATAATAATCCAACATCACCATATTGAAACCAATCTGTAACGTTATCAGCCTTTATACAATCAGCAACACCGCCGGAAAAAGTAACTGCATTAACATCTGTCTTTATTTTTAAGTCATGATGTGTAATTAACAGATTATAGAATGGCGTTTCTTCGCCTAATCCTATAGATTGTTCCAATGCGTTCACCAATTCATCTATAATAGGCATCAAGTCCTCCGGCACCACATGATTACCAACTGCTAAAGATAAATGCTTTTTCTCTATAATTTCTAACTATTTTAGGTGCTATATATGTAATAGTATGACTATCGGAATCTATCTTAATAAGCCTGCCACCAATATCGAAGCAAGCTGTATCAACAACATCGCCGGCTCTAAACATTGCCAGATTACTAGTACCTCCACCTATATCAAAATTAACTATATTACCTCTATGTTCACGTGATAAGGTTTCAGTTCCGGCCCCTTTACCGGCAATTATACTTTCCAAATCAGGACCGGCCGTAGCCACTACAAAATCTCCGGCATATCCGCTTAAAGCCTGTAATACTTTTGATGAATTAGATTTTCGAGCTGTTTCACCGGTTATAATGACTGCGCCCATTTTTATATCATCCTTAACAATGCCGGCCTTATCATATTGTAAAGCTACGAATTCTTTTATTTTATTTTCGTCAATTTCAACTTGATTAATAAGCGGAGTAAAAATAATATCACTTCGATAGATAACTTTTTTATCGGAAATTTCTATTCGCGGTACCGTAAACGCAGATGCAAAATTCTCTACGGTCAACTCTGATAAAATAAGCTGTGTTGTGGATGTCCCTAAGTCAATCCCTACCGTCAATAGTGTTTCTTTATCCATGTGGCCTCCTTTCTTAACGATACAAAAAAGGCGCTTAAGCATAAGAAATAAAAATCATTCTTTGCTTAAGCGCCTTTGCCTTCGCTATACAACTACATCGTTGCTTTTTTGAAATCGAAAATATACTTTTGTCCCCGATTTACCGGACTCAATATTTAATTTACCTTTTAATTTATCTTTGACGTATCCATTGATGATAAGAAGCCCTAAACTATCAGCTTTGACAGTCTTAGTATCAAATCCACAACCATCATCGGATACCTCAATATAAATTTAGAGTCTACTATTTTACCGATAATCTGCACTTTTCCTGACTGATTAGGTAAATATGCATGATCAAAAATATTTTGTAATAATTCATTTACAATCAAAGAGATTGTAACAACTTGGTCAGTTGTTACGTATATTGAGTCATCTACATGCATAAATATTTCAATATCTCTGAAATTTCCAAACATATGATGGAAATTATGGATGACTGTAGTTAACGTTTGTTTTAACGAAGTATAACTGTCAACTTGTTTAGAAAGTAACTCATGAGTTGACGCAATCGTCATAATACGCGATATGCTATCATGCAACACTTTCTTCGTTTCGTCTGACTGAGCCCTCCGTTCTTGTATCTTCAATAAAGATACTATTGACTGCAAGTTGTTCTTTACACGATGATGAATTTCACGAATAGCAACTGCTTTTAATACAAGTTCTTCTTCTCGCTTTTTTACCTCTGTTGTATCCTGAATAATCACAACTAAACGCTGCTTATTTTTAATCCAACTGTACTTAATCGTAAAATAATACTGCAAATAATGGGTCTCCACATCAAAAAACCAATTACTTGATGAGCGTTCTGCACGAAATTTAATATAATCAAATGTATAATAGTCTAATGTTAAATTATCATAAAATAAACCAATTATTTCATCTTGATAACCCAATTTTTTATACAATTGCTTTGCTTCTTCATTGGCCGTTATTAAATAACCATCGCCATCGAAAATAAGGACATTTTCAGATAATCGATCTACGAAAAAGTACTGTGCCTCTTCTTCCGCACTCATAATAGTACTTGGCTTTAAATCATTAGAAGTGGCCATTCCAGGCGTTCCTGCATCAGTTTCTACAATTAAAACACCGATAGTTTTGTCCAATAATTTTATGGGGTAAATATTTTGTGTAATTAGTTTTCCTTCTTGAGATACCGCAATAAGCCCTAATGTATTTAAACCGGTTGCAATAGATCGTAAAACACCTGGTTCATTTTCCAATAAAGCATCTAATCCTACTACCGTCTTTTCATACATAGACGGCTTAATTAAAGCTGTCTATGATATACCACTAAAGCAGATTTCGTTACTTCATTATAAATGTCAATAAATACATCTGCATCAGGATATAATAACGAATCAGCCAAATGATATATAACTTGTACTAATTCTTTAACTTCATCCGCAGTTAAGTCCGAATAGGTATCACACAGTTTGCGTAAAATTGCTTCATCCGGATTACCTATATCTAACGCCATATCATTCACTATCCATTATAATTAATTCAGCAATTTCACTCATTTTAGAGCGTCTATCCATACTCAAGCGGCGTAATTTTTTATAGGCTTCATCCTCAGTAATTTTTAAATCACGCATAGAATTCCTTTAGCCTTTTCAATTACTTTCCGTTCTTCTAAACGAAGCTTTAATCCCTCAGTTTCTTGTTCTAAATTTTCAGTTTGTTGCCCCTTAGCGATTGCTACTTCAATAGTCGGAATAAGAGATTTTTCATCAATTGGTTTAATTAAATAGCCTGTTGCACCAAGCTTTTTCGCTTTTTCTGTATTTTCAAAATCTCCATAAGCAGTTAAAAAAACTATACTGCTCGCCAATTTATCTTGCGCAACTTTTTTTGCTGCCTTTAAACCATCAAGTACCGGCATTTGAATATCCATCAATACTAAATCCGGTTTTACATTACGGCAAATCTCTACTGCCTCAAAGCCATCGGCTGCTTCGCCGCTTACTTCATAGCCTGCATCTGTTAAGATATCTTTAATATCTAAACGAGTTATTGGCTCATCATCGACAATAACTATTCTTCCTCGCATAAGTAGGTCTCCTCGATTTCTTAAGTTCTGGTAATTTCACAACCTAATGCAAATTTTAAAATATTTCGTAGCCCGTCCACAACAGCTCGCAACGCCGTTTCAACGGAACTAACATCACCATAAATAACCACCGATCCGGAGAATCGGTCTACAAAACCAATTTTAACATCACCACTTTTAGTTGCTATATCAACAGCGATTATAGCTGCTTCTGCCGGTGTTATTGTTAAAATCCCAAGTGCATTGTATACATCACTGGGTAATCCCAACTTGCCATAAATCTCCTTAGCCGGATTGGCAATAATATGGGCTAGCGTTATCTGTTTCCCAGGAACGTATTCTTGAATCATACGCTGTTTTTCTTCCATAGCCACACCTTTCCAGCATTACCTTATCAGACTGACGGTTAAGCAATTTGATTTAAAATATTTTTAATATCATCTGCCGTAGGTATTCTTGGATTAGCAGCTGTACATGCATCAGCTAACGCAGCTTTTGCAATAGCATCACCGCTCTCCATAATTTCACTACGATTAAACCCACAATCAGTTAATGTTAAAGGCATTTTCAGAGTACTCTGTAAATGCTTAATCTGCCGAATTAAAGCAGCCACTCCGATTCTCGGATTTACACTAGTTGTCGCTTTAACAATATTCGCCAATCTAGTATATTTCTTAGCAGCATATAAATCTTTGTTTTGATAATCACCATTATACGCCACAATATGCGGCAATAAAATAGCATTGATTCGTCCATGCGGTACATGGAATCTACCGCCGATAGCGTGTGCCATACCGTGATTTAATCCCAAGTTCGTCAAATTAAATGCCATACCGGCCATACAGGAAGCCACATGCATCTGTTCTCTGGCATAACTATTCGTACCGTTCGAAAATGCTTCCGGCAAATATTCAAACACTAATTGAATTGCATATTCAACTAATACTTTTGCCATAACATTTTCATTCAATGATACATAGGATTCAATTAAATGAACTAAAACGTCCATGCCTGTATCAGCCGTAATACTAGGCGGTACACTCATTACTAAGCGAGTATCTAAAATTGCAATATTAGGTTGTATTTCATCGGTAACAATCGGATATTTTGTTCCTGTTTCCAGCATTGTGATTACTGAAAAATTTGTTACTTCTGAACCGGTACCACTTGTGGTCGGTACAGCAATAAACATTAAATCTTTATTGGCTTTAACGCGATTGCCGAAATACAACATAGCTTTCCCCGCATCAATAGCAGATCCACCACCTACTGAAATAATTGTCATCAGCATTTGATTCTACTAAGTGACTTACACCGGCAGCGACTACTTCAGTCGGCGGATCCGGAACAATATCACTAAAAATCTCTACTTCAGCAAAGTCTAAGTTCTCCGTTACATGTGAAATCATTCCAGACTGAACCATAAATGGATCCGTCACTATGAAAACCTTTTTTACAGGGAGATCACGAAGACCTTGCAACGCATCTTCCCCTACCCATAGTGTCGTAGGAAATTTAATTTTCTGCATACATGCTCTCCTGCTTAACAAATAAAAAAAGAAGCCCTCACGGAATACACCCTCCGTTTAAGCTTCATTGCAAACCATGCACGCTATTGTACACGAAAATCTTATAACAATAATTTATACTTAACCAAAAAAAATGTCAATAAAAATTACGTATTTCAATTATGCATAATCTATATACTATTTCAAATTTTCTCCGATTTATACCTAAATTAGCAGTTATTTTAACTTGTTCTCGCTTTGACTATGATATAACACCCGATGGCAAAAGGGTTCTTTACACTTATAACAAAAGGGCATGGAGTACTAACTCCATTGCCCTTTTCCTATTTTGAACTAATGTCACACTCCACTGTGCTGTGCTCTCTCATCATTGAACGACTAACATTAGTCCATCAATAGACGCACGTCTCTGTGCAAGACAGATTAATACATGCCGGTTTATTTTCTGCATTAATTCCAGTGAAGTACTACAATGCCACAAAAACAACATCCTGTCTTACCTCGAAACAGCATGTGTAATGAAATCCGCGAAAGACCTGACTTAGGCAAAAGCCATCACAGTGGCGGGACCGTGTTAGATTCTCACTAACTTCCATCGTCAGATTTCATATTTCTATTAATCTAAAAGTAATAATAACATATCTTAATCAATTCTGCAAGAACAGGATAATCCCAATAATTATTTTATATTTTTGGTCTTAGCATTATGAAATACTTCAGCACTTCTGGTATAAAATATATCTTCCATACCTTGTTTAGTGTTTAAGTATCTTGCTAAAGCATAAAAATAGTCTGATAATCGATTAACAAACATAACCAACTCTCCCGGTATTTTCGCGGTCATCTGTAATCGAACTATTCGTCGTTCGGCCCGTCTTGCAATCGTCCGTGCCATGTGAATCATACTGGCCTCACGAGTTCCACCGGGCAAAATAAAACGATTAATCTCCGGTGATTTAGCCGTATACTCATCAATTCGGGCTTCCAACCATGATATAGCATCAACAGGTAAAGTTATTTCTCGATTTAACGACTCCGGAGTTGCTAAATCAGTACCTACATCAAATAAGAAATGCTGTAAATGTTGTAATTCATTTTTTCCTCGAATAAAGACGAATCAAATTGCGATATAGCATAACCAATCCACGAATTTAATTCATCAATAGTACCATAGGTATCTACTCGATCTGAATCTTTTGATACTGCAATACCGCCCACTAAACGGGTCATCCCCTTATCGCCGGTTTTAGTGTAAATTTTCATAGTAAAGCTCCTTTCTCATTACATGGTATATATATCATTGAAATACCGGTAATTATAGAGAATATTATGAGAATCACTAATTTTTCCTCATTAAAAATCCTCTTTCAAAGCCACTATGCTTTATTTACACTTCATTGTGTTAACTTGATAATACAAATAAGCCTCATTTTTGTCAATTTACTAATTATCATAGATTGCTGACTATTTACATTTATTTAAAAATCCTGTATCTTAAAACTACATACAGTAAACTCTTGCTTAACATTCCTTTTTATTATACACCGTTAATAAGGAGTGTTTTTATGAAAAAAATTATGTTTGTTGGCCCCATTGGTGTTGGTAAAACAACTCTAACACAGCGAATTGAAGGTGTTGAAATCATTTACGCAAAAACACAAACGGTTCAATTTCATGACGATATTATTGATACGCCGGGTGAGTTTGTCCAACATAGACTTATGTACAACGCCCTTCTAGTTACTGCTGCAGAGGCTGACATTTTAGGTTTTCTCATTTCCGCAAAGGAAAAAGAGCAAATGTTTCCTCCGGGATTTGCCAGTCTATTTAATAAGCCTGCTATCGGTATTATCACAAAAATGGATTTAATAGATGAAAACGATGATATTGAATTTATTAAAAATCAACTTGTAATGACCGGAGCTTCACCAATTTTTAAAGTAGGCATCAATAGTGACAAAGGTATTCAAGATCTTTTAAACTATCTCAATACCTTAGATAAATAATAATGAACGGAAAAGGAAGTGCTTAAATCTTGGCACTTCCTTTTTTACACTCTATTTATGCTAAAAATATTCTTTTCAAATAAAACCGGCCCAAAAGTTTCAATAATTGCCCTATTATATCTAAATATCTAAAATTTTCACTATACAAATATTCCAATTTACGTTATAATTACATTGGAAGAATCAGATTTAATATGACAGTTTTATCAGCATCAATTTCTAATGAGACTGTCTCAAATATAGGGAGGTATTTATGAAGTTTTTATCATCAACAGTAACAACGGGAATTTCTTTTGGATCCGCCTTGGCCATGGTGATTAGCTATGCCAACTGGCATTCCATCCCTTGGGCAATTCTTCACGGCCTATTCGGATGGTTTTACGTTATATATTACGCTTTATTCAAATAGATCCCCCTTAATCCCACTCCTAAAGAAGAAGGCATTGCCAATACCGAGCGGCAATGCCTTCCTTCTTTTTACTTTATTATTTCCTGACCATATCAGATGGGGTGAACACCCTCAATTACTTACTGTTCTTGACTTGTAAAACCACCGCTTTACTTGCTATACTATTCAAATAAGAAGTCGTTAGAGTAAGATGCTGGGACGATGATTGTCCGATGGCGTTCATTACTTGACGACTCTTTTTTACGTAGAAGAACCGTGATTCCAGTTTAATGGGCAAAGTAATTAATAAACCACACAATACAAGGTACCGCAAACAAGTCTACCAAGAAGGCGCCACATAGTGGCACAATGAGAAAAGCTTTAGTAGATGGACCGTATTTTTCAATAACGCTTTCATATTCGCCATCGCGTTTGGCGTAGCACCCAAACCATGACCGGCCATGCCGGCACACATAATAACCGCATCATAGGATTCCCCAAAACCGGGAATGCCACGAATATATTATACACAATCATGAAAATAACTTGCGACATGAGGATGACAATCATCGGCAATGCCAAGTCGGCCAGTTCCCACAATTTAAGGGTCATGAGGGCCATGGACAAGAAGATGCCAAGACACACGTCGCCAATAAGCCCAATGGTCGGATTATGCAATTCAACAAGATTAAATTTGTCGTTGATATTGCGTAATAAAACGGCAAAGAACATCCCGCCCACATAGTTAGGTATAGCAAAGCCGAAAGTACTTTTTACGAAAACGGCTAATTCCATGCCCACGACCATACAGATAGCGATGATAAAACCATGCAGCAGGAATACATGAGCTGCCACTTCTTCACTCACTTCCTTGCCCTCTTCGATTTTTTCAACCGTTAACGCTTCATTCACACTGGTTGTATCCGGATCTGCCACTTGCTCTATCTCTTGAGCTAAACCGGCTGTTTTACCTTCTTCCGCTAATTCTTCGTTTTCAGTGGAGCGCAGATTATATTTATTAAGAAAAAATCTAGCGAGAGGTCCACCAATTACACCGCCGGCCACAACGCCAAAAGTAGCAGCCGCCATGGCCACCGCCGTAGCTCCGTAAACGCCCATAGCTTCCACTTCCGGACCAAAGGCTCCGGCATTACCGTGACCACCTTCCATGGATACGGCGCCCATTAAAACGCCCAGTAGCGGATCAAGACCGAGCACTTTGGACCAAGAAACACCAATTACGTTCTGCATAAGGGACAAAAAAGCACATAGAGCCCAATAATAAAATAATAACTTGCCACCTTTTTTCACCAGTTTAAGACTCGCTATAAGCCCAACGGTAGCGAAGAATGCCAGCATAAACGGCGTTTGCAATATAGTATCCATTTTAACGTTTAAAATATTCGTCTCATGTAGCACTAACATAATCAGGGAAAACAACAATCCACCGGCTAGCGGTGCGGGAATACAGAATCGACTCAAAAAGCCAACTCGATTGACAATAATGCGTCCCAATAAGAGTAGGAAGATTGCCAGCGCCAATGTAGCAATCATATCAAGCTCAATTACCGGAATCCCTTGATCCATAAAAAAGTTCATACTTTCGCCTCCTAGCCAAAACAATATCATTATGGCTAACACCCTATTTACATGTAAGCAGCGGCCCCACCCGGCCGCCAAAGGCTATAGTTATTATGTTAAAGGCTACTATGCTACGGCTCCCCGGATACTACAATTAGTACTATAGCTGACAATCCGACTTCTTTCCACGCTACAAGGTACTCATAATAAAGCACACCAAATGCTTATCATAATGCGCACCAAAATACTCACAATTTTAAGTATTCGTTATAAATTTAAATTCTCCTGCTACGAATTACGTATAACTCAAAAATATAGAATATATAATTTTTAATCATAGTTCCTACAAAAAAAACCACCGCAGTCTATGAACTGTGGTGGTTTTTACTTTAAACAGGACAATCTCTTCCCACACCTTAATGCGCAAAGTAATTAATAAACCATACGATACATGGTAAGGCAAACAAGTCAATTAAGAAGGCCCCGCAAAGGGGTACGATTAAGAACGCCTTAGTGGATGGGCCGTATTTTCAGTAACAGCCTTCATATTCGCCATAGCGTTTGGCGTAGCGCCCAACCCGTGACCGGCCATACCGGCACACATAATCACCGCATCATAGGTTTTACCCAATAATGGGAATACAGCGAATAAGCAATAAACAATCATGAACACAACTTGGGCACCTAATACGATGAGCATTGAAATCGCTAAATCAATGAGTTCCCACAATTTAAGGGTCATCAAGCCATGGATAAGAATACACCTAAGCAATAGTCGCCGATTAAATTAATCGTTTCCGTATGGACTTTAACCACATGGAGTTGATCGTTAAGGTTACGTAAAATTACGGCGAAGAACATGGCCACCACATAACTTGGAAGTGCTATACCTAAAGCAACTTTGAGCCAAGCGGCTACAGCCAAACCTACGGTCATACAAACAGCAATAATCGCGGAATGGGTAAACAAGGAATGAGCCGACACTTCCGATTCAGCGTATTCACTTTCCTGTTTGGCCGATTGGGCTACATTGATATTACCGGAATTAGCCGCTGAAGCTGTTTTACTACCGGCGGCGCCTACGGCAGCACCGTCAGCCAGTTCTATCTCTTCTGTGGAGCGCAAATCATATTTAATTTAAAAGATACTTGGCAATCGGGCCGCCGATTAAACCACCGGAAACAAGCCCAAAGGTGGCAGCCGCCATAGCTACCGCTGTAGCCCCAAATACACCCATCGCTTCCACTTCAGGGCCGAAAGCACCGGCTGCACCGTGCCCACCTTCCATCGATACGGCCCCCATTAATACGCCGAGCAACGGATCGATGCCCAATACTTGTGCCAAGGATACACCGATTACGTTTTGCATAAGGGATAAGAAACCGCAAAGAAGCCAATAAAATAACAGCAATTTGCCGCCTTTTTTTACAAGCTTAAGACTGGCAATCATCCCAATAGTGGAGAAAAAAGCCAACATAAACGGTGTTTGCAATAAGGTATCCATCTTAATAACTAAGATATTCGTTTGGTGAAAAATTAACATTAATATAGAAAAAAGCAACCCGCCGGCTACCGGGGCCGGAATACAAAAGCGGCCTAAAATAGTAATGCGATTAACCATTACGCGACCTAGCAGCAATAATAGAATCGCCAATGCCAATGTGGCAATCATATCCAGCTTAATAACCGGAATCCCTTGTTCCCATAGAAATGTCATAGTTTCGCCTCCTGAATAACAATGCCTTGCAACTCACAGAATAAAAAATAATGCATTTTAAGTATACAATATATTACTTCTACTCATCTACATGATTCTCCTGCTTTTTGTATACAAAAAGGCAAAATATAGACTATAAAAAAAGAACCCGCTTACAATAAGCCGGCTCCTATGAAAATTAAATCCAAGAAATTAAGTCTATTAAAATTAAGTCCATGAAATTAAGTCTATAAAAAGCAGAAACAGCATCCTCTTTCTGCTCCAGAACGAGAATGCTGTCAATTGTTACACCAAATAATACACTTAACGCAACCAAGTTGTCTACACGCGGTAAGCTTTGCCCCCATTGCCATCGGTAAATGGCTTGCGGGTCACTAAAACCGAATGCTTCTTGCAAGTCTTTAACGGAGTATCCGCTTTTAATCCGTAAAGCCTGAATCTGGGCGCCTGTTGCTACCATATCAATTGCGGGGAACATCTTCATAATAGTCGCCTCCTACCAATGAATGACCAAGTACCATTTGTTGATTCGCTTGTTAAGTTACCTTTTTATTATAGCGTAAAACCGTATTTTTGTCATTAAACTGCAAGTTCAAACGATGATAGTTGTCCTACCGCAATAAAAGCGTTGTTTTTTCAAAACCCTGAGGCGTTATCTTTATTTAGTTCCTATTATTTACTGTCTATTATTTAATGCCTATCATTTGCTTTCTTTAATCTTATCATAGTTAAACAAGATATTAAGCACCACAGCGGTCAAAGCACCTACTACAATACCACTTTCCAGTAGGATACGCACGGACGACGGAAACTGAGCGAATAAATTTGGCGTTACCGTCACGCCCAGGCCCAATGTAATGGAGCAAGCCGCAATAAGCATCGTGTTCGAATCGGTAAGATCCGCTTTGCCCAACATACGAATGCCGGCCGCACACACCATACCGAACATGGCAACCATGGCACCGCCCAATACAGACGTTGGAATAATCGTTGCCAAAGCGGCGAATTTAGCACCAAGCCAATACGACAAGCATAATACCGCATACTACGATTACCGTGGTTTTGCGTACTTTGGATAATTCCACGAGCCCCACATTTTGTGAAAACGTGGTGTATGGGAAGGAGTTAAAAATACCGCCTATAATGGAAGCCAAGCCTTCCGCGCGATAGCCGTGAGCGAGATCTTGCGGTGTTAATTTACGATTGCAAATTTCACCTAAGCCAAGAACACACCGGTCGATTCCACCATACTTACCATGGCCACAATGGTCATAGTCAAAATAGCGCTGGCGTGGAATGTGGGTAGGCCAAAGTAAAACGGTTGTGGAATATGAGCCACGTAGCTTCCGCCACCGGCGCAAAGTCAACCATACCTAAGAAGAAGGCCGCTATTGTGCCCGCAATGAGTCCCAGCAATACGGAAATGGCTTGAATATATCCTTTGAAAAGGCGATTTAAAATAAGTATGAAGGCCAACACGGCAAAACCGAGGCTCAAATTCATAACACTGCCAAAATCCGGGCTGCCAAGCGCCCGCTAAATTATTCATAGCTACGGGAACCAAGGTAACGCCAATAACAGTTACTATAGAGCCGGTGACTACCGGCGGGAAGAACCGCACTAATTTACCAAACCAATGCGAAATAATAAACACAATAAGACCGGATGTAATGATGGCCCCGTAAATAGCCCCAAGGCCCAGCTCTTTACCAATGGCAATCATAGGAAATACGGCCGTAAAGGTACAGCCCAGCACTACCGGTAAGCCGATGCCGAAAAAGCGATTACGCCACACTTGAAGCAGCGTCGCAATCCCTGACGTCAATAAATCGGCCCCAATTAAATAGGCAATCTGCATAGTCGTCAGATTTAAACTGCTGCCCACGATAATCGGTACGATAACAGCACCGGCATACATGGCCAATACATGTTGCAAACCTAAGAAAAAAGTTTGACTTTTACGTAATTCCATTATTCTGCCTCCTTCGGCTGACGCGCTTTTAATTCTACCGCCATTTTGCCCTTACCTTTACCATCCGGACTGCCATGCGTATAGCCGACTACGTCAAATATTCGGCACAAGCATCGGCAATGGTCTCGTAATCTTCGTTTTTACTCTTCGTACACGTTGAAATATGCACCACATCCACACCTTTTTTGCGAAGGGTTTCCAGCTTTTTCGTTAAATCACCGCCGGAATGGCTAAATCCGACTAATTCAATCTCTTCCCCTTCATAGCGGGCAAAGGAATCTTTCTTACCCATGAATGCCCCTAAACAACCGCCGCAAGAGCAACGCTGCATCGTATCTTCATTGACTAAAATAGCTATTTTTTCATATATCCACCTGCGTTTCTTACAATCAACTTAAACTTTAACAATTATTTAAAACATCTGAGTAATTCTAAAACCTAATTATCTTAGTTTTTCTAATCGACTTAAAACTTTTACTTCACAAATCGTGAAATTATTGTTTAAATCACACTTTTTCGAAGATATGTCAAATACCCTTTACTCATAAATAAGACATATTTTTTCATGTATATACGAACAAATTAACACATAATACCTGTATATTATATAACAATCCGCCTAAAATCGGTGTTGCTCCGGCTTCATTTTCAGCGGCTTTACTATTTAAATTATTCATAGTTAAAATCACTTTTATACATTGTTTTAATCTTGAAAAAAGCGTACAATACAAATATAAACACCGTTCAAATTATGTAAACATTAGGAGGTAAATCCATGGCTTATGCAACATTTCGAATTCCACACACCATCATTCATGGCGACGATGCCCTCACTCATCTCTCAAAATTAGAAGGCAAACGCGCTACAATCGTAACCGGTGGCAACTCCATGCGCAAATTCGGCTTTCTTGACGAAGCTAAAGCCCAACTTGAAAAGGGTGGTATGGAAGTTCAAATCATTGACGGCGTAGAACCGGATCCATCCATCAAGACTTGTATCGAAGGCGGCGCTAAAATGGCCGAATTCCAACCGGATTGGATTATTGCCTTAGGTGGTGGCTCCCTATGGACGCAGCCAAAATCATGTGGGTATACTACGAATACCCTGGCTATGATTTCATGGAACTTGTGAAATTCAACTTCCCTAAACTACGCACTAAAGCTCGCCTCATCGGTATCCCATCCACCAGTGGTACTGCTTCGGAAATCACGGCTTTCAGCGTAATTACCGATACGGACAACAACATTAAATATCCATTAGTATCCCCTGATTTAGTACCGGATATTGCTTTATTAGACAGCCGCATTCCATCCAAAATGCCGCCGCTCATTACAGCGCAAACCGGTATGGACGTAATGACGCATGCTGTTGAAGCTTATGTATCTACAGCAGCCGATGATTTCACCGATCCATTGGCACTCCATGCTATTCAATTGATTTTGAATATTTGGAAACAGCTTACCAGGAACCTGACAGTATTAAAGCACGCGACAAAGTACATAACGCCTCCACTATGGCCGGCATGTCCTTCACCAACTGCTCCTTAGGTATCGTTCACAGTATGGCTCACAAAATCGGTGGTGAATTCCACTTAACTCATGGCGAAGCTAATGCTATCTTGTTACCATACATCATTCAATACAACAAAAAAGCTACCCAGAAATATGCTCAATTGGAAGGTATTCTCGGTATTGAAAACCTTGAACGCGCCATCTGGAACCTCAATAAACGCTTAGGCTTAAGCAAAACGATTAAAGATGGTTTAAATACTGTTATTCCGGAAGACAAATTCTTAGCCGTTCTCGATCGTATGAGCGAACGCGCTCTTGAAGACGCTTGCACGTTGACTAACCCACGTAAACCAACCGTAGAAGATATTAAGAAAATCTACGAAGCAGCTTACTACGGTAAGGATGTAAACTTCTAAGATACGTATTACTTATCGGGTATATTACCTAACGGGTATGTCTGCCCTATTATTTAGTTAGGTCTATATATCCGGCAGCACTTAACTAGGCATTATTTAGGGAGATGAGCATACGTCACTATGCTCAGTTATCTAATTACTTCCGAATTCCAAATAAAATAATGCAACAAACGCGTTTGACCGAAAGGTACAAACCGCGTTTTCATTTGATGAGACAAACTTATGTAAAGCACAAAACTAATTTTTCCCCAAAATCAGCCGTTAACTCCTACTTTTTGAACAATGTAATCCATAAACGTTTTCATTGTTTCCCATTTAGAGTTGTTGTTACGATATACAAAGCAAACCTGAAGATTTAACAGTTTGGCTAATGCATAGATACCATCTTAATGCCAAGTGCATCCAATAAATGACGGGAAATCAAAGACCCCGCTTCATTGCGCTGACAATAATCAATCATGGCATACGGATTAGATAAACGTACCAAATGTGGTAAGGACTGACGTCCTTCTTCCGAGAAGTAGGATTTCAAACGATGGCTCATGAAATATTTTGGTGGATACATAACCATTGGATAATCCAACAATTCTTCAGTGTTCAATACTTTACCGGCCGGTAATTCGCGCTTAGGCGCATAATAAACTACAGAATCTTCACGGATAGCAATACTTTCATAGCTACTCATATCTTTATTATTTGGCAAGTAGCAAGTACCAATGTCAATGCGGTTTTCACGCAAATCCAGTAACATTTCTTCTTCTTCCATGTCATAAATGGAAATAGAGAAATTGGGGTTAGTCTGTTGAAAATACGATACATGCGCATTCATACGCACATCACCGATACTCCGCAAAATACCTACGTTGAGCATAGGCCGTTCTAACTTATTGGCCAAACGAATGCTATGAATAGCACGTTCCAGTGTTTCAATAATATGCTCTGCTTCCGGTAAGAATTTCTCACCTTCCGCTGTAAGGCGGCTACCACGGGTAGAGCGAGCTATTAATTTTACACCAACTAAACGTTCCAGTTTTTTCATCTGCGCACTAAAAGCAGATTGTGTAATATTAGCAGCTTGAGCAGCTAACGTGAAGTTACCCATTTTACTATAGGTTATAAAACTTTGTAACTCTTGCAGAGTAGGTAGTTCATCCATCTTATCATCTCCTTTTCATGCATTACATATTCATACATTCATAATAAGTATAAAATTCCCTCAACGACTGATGAAGGTAGTCTCTCTTCTTTAACCTTAGTATACCATGTATTGATTCAGTTAGAAAAGAGATATGTACAAAAATTTTATAAATTTATCGATACTTTCGAACATTAAATGATGACATTGGCGGTATTATTCAAAACATTTATTAGATAATTTTATTCATTCATTTATAAATCCTCTTAATCAACGAAAAATAACTATACCCAATCAAACAAGTATGGATATTTTGTGCTATATCCCCTATAAGTTACTTGATAATAATCTACGCATCACTTCTCATGATTTTTTCATGTTTATAAGATACAACGAATATTGAAAGTAGTTTTCTTTATAAAAATATTGAATAAAATTTGTGATAATGCAATTTTAAAACTTTCGTTTTTCACGCAATTTTATAAAAAATCTCAGAATTTTGTATTGATTTATAATACTATTCACTTGAAAAACACATTCATCCTCATCATGAATACTTTTTGAATATTTATTAATTCATAACCTAAAGCAAAGTAAAATTCTTAGACTAAGAGCAATAAAAAGCGCACCTAATTGAAAATAGTCGATATATTTACTTCAAGTTAGCAGGAGTTTTCAAAAGGATAACAGATTGTCACTAACCTACCAATAACCTTATAATAACCTTATGATGACCGTATGACAACCTTATGACTAACCTTGCAATAAACTGCAGATATTTAGGCAATATAAATTGACAGTTAGCCTCGATATATGCTATCATTGATGGTATCTTATTAGATACAGATATTATTTTTTATTTTACTATGAGTTGATAAACACAT
>ENA-OQIW01000047-OQIW01000047.1-human-gut-metagenome-genome-assembly--contig:-NODE-47-length-27420-cov-4.271535_pt1 | contig 27420 bp, 24 predicted proteins | sample MGYA00242586_ERZ504751 | MGnify/ENA primary metagenome ERZ504751 (study PRJEB26092, sample SAMD00036349) | human gut metagenome | host: Homo sapiens | study: EMG produced TPA metagenomics assembly of...
CAAAAATTGAACAACCGATTACTCCCGAGGAGTTAAGTCGCTTAAATGATAAGAAAATGGCAGATGCCGAGATTGAACATTTTCATGTAAAAAATGATTCAATCGAGATTGTAAAATACAAAAAGCGCAGACGGCTTTTGAGCATTATCCTTTCGGTCTGCATAATCATTCTTCTTATTCTGTTCATTGTTTCAACGCTTGTAACGCAATGGGGCGACTTGATTATCAGCATTGATTCTCCTGCCGTAAAAAAAGGTATCGTGCTTAGCGAAGACGCTGACTTCAAAACTCAGTGTGCTTCACTTACAGCGAAGCAGGTTAAGGATGTTACAAACATTACATATTCATGGCTTCCTGTTGACCTTGACACAAGCAAGGACGGTGCGCACAACGGCAAAAACTATGTTGCTTATACTTTCTATTGTAAAAATAACGGAGAGGTCGAGCTTGACTATGACGCAGTGCTTGAAATCACAGGTGCGGCTAAGTCGGCAGATGAAGCAACCCGAGTTATGATTTACAAAAACGGCAAGGGTGCAATTTACGGCAAAGGTCAGTACAAAGACAGAAGCAAAGCCGAAACCGATTGCACAAAGTTTGTAAGCGATAAGGAAGTTTATAAAACATCAACCGAAAAATTCAAGGTTGGCGATATTGACAAATACACAATCGTAATTTGGATTGAGGGTAACGATCCCGAATGTATCGACGATATCCGTAACGGTCATGTCAGAATGAGAATGCTGTTCTCGGTTCGTGACGATGAAGAATCCACAGCAAAGCCGTAATTTTCGGCACAGTATTACATCAACTTGGTATTATGTGCCTCGGCAACTGATATAGTAAAATCCCTAAATGGTGTTTTAGGGACAAAATTAAATTTTATTTTATTTAGGAGGAATTTCTCTATGAAAACAACATCAAGAAAGAGATTATTAATCTCTTCCGTAGCAATGCTCCTCGTGGCAATGCTCGCACTTGGTACAGCAACATTTGCTTGGTTCACAACAAGCACAAATCCTTATGCTGATAAATTTAGTGCAAAGACTACAAAGCAAAGTACACTTCTTCTTTCTAATAATACCAGAGTCGGTTGGACATCACACCTTACATATGATGTAGACAACAAAACAATGTACCCTGCTTCAGGTAACGGTACATCATGGGTAAAAGGTACAGCAAATGACTCTCTTAAAGGTACCATTGATAAGGACAGTTTGGCGGCTGTTGCTCCTTCAGCTGCAGAAGGCGTAATTCCGTCTGATTATCTTTTTGCTCAGGAACTTAACCTGAAGAATAACGGTACTGCTGCCGTCGAGAATGTAGATATTGATTTCTATTTAAATACAGCTAACAACGAAGCCTCTGCTGAGTATGCTCGTGTAGCTCTTGTTCCTATCAACGGTACAGAGGTAGGCGCTGAAGATTATGCAGCATTGGGCAACAATGTATATTCTACTAAAGTTAAGACTTATAAGCCTATTATCGACACAGAGGGTACTGAGGGTACAGCGATCACTACAAAGAATAGATTCCATGTTGATGTAACAGCTGATGGTGAAGTTATGCAGCCTAATGAAGAAAGATACTACAAGTTGTATGTATGGTTCGAAGGTCAGGATGAGGCATGTGTAGATGCAAAATCCGGCCAGAAAATCCCAGGACTCAAATTTGATGTTTCTTCTAGCATAGTTGAAGAGTAATTGATTTTTAATTTAACCCCGCGATTGGAGACCCCTTATGAAAAAAGTTATAAAAAGAATAATAAACATAGTAATTGATGTTATTGTGATTTTGATTCTGGCAGTGTCGGTTTTAATCGTTACATTGTCACTAACTTCCAAATCATCAGGGGTCCCCAATATTTTCGGCATTGCACCCCTCAGCGTTCTGACAGGTTCAATGGAAGATACAATTAATACAGGCGATCTTATTTTCTGTGAGGTTACAGACGATCCTTCATATGAATATAAGAAAGGCGATATTGTTACTTTCTATAAGAATATCAACGGTAATTCCGAACTCAATACTCACCGAATTGTTGAGGTTGTTAAGGATGACAACATTACCTACTACAGAACACAGGGTGACAATAGGAAAACTAACCCGGAGCCTGATGAAGAACTTCAAACTTCTTCATCAATTGTCGCCAAATACACAGGTACGAAGATTGGCGGCGTGGGTAACTTTTTAAGCTTTCTCAGAACTCAGCCTGGATTTTTCCTCTGCGTTCTGCTTCCGATGATTATTTTCTTTGTTTATGAAGCAATCCGAGTTGTTCTCAACCTCCTTGCCTACAATAAGGAAAAAACTCTCGAAGAGGCAAAGCTTGCGGTTGATTCCGCCGAGCTTACCGAAGAACAGAAAAAGAGAGCTATTGAGGAATATCTTGCCTCCGTCGGAGAAAATCAGGACAAGGCGGAAAATGAGCCCGAAGTACAAACACCTGCTGATGGCAATAATTCCGCTGATAATTCCGATTAAGTTATGACAAATTTGTCCCTAACGCACTAATAGCGTTTATCGTAACGGTATATTTCTTTCTCAGTCTCAGAGCTGAGAAAGAAATACAGTTACAGCTCACAGTAAAAACACAACAGAAATTATCAGTTAATTTATAACGGTGAACTGTGTTTTTTATCTGAAATACGGATTTTCTGATAATACAAAAACAAATCATTAACACAAAACCGTTTCCGTCGGAAACGAACGGCAGTCGCTGATTGCCGCAACATAAGGCGATAAAATTTCGCCTAAAGAAGATGAGAGTAGATTTTTTTAAGGAGACGAAGTACCGTGGATACAGTATTTAAATTTCTTTTTGAATTTCTCGGTCAGTTTTTTGGCTCATTATGGTCAATAATCACCGGGTTATTTGGCGGAGTAGGCAATGCCTTTGATTTTTCCGCTTATGTAAACATTATTAATGCCTATACCACGGAGCTTGGCGGCCTCGCATGGGTAATTGCAATTATTGCCATTGTGCTTCTGGTTGCTGTGCTTGCACTTTGCGTATGGCTTATTGTCGTCGCTGTAAAAAAGTTTATTCGTTCGCACAGAAGAAGAAAAGATACAGATTCTCTTGTTAAAGAGGTTCAGGCACTCAACAAAGAGGTTATGAGACTCAACCTTGAAAAGGATAAGATTCTCTCTATGAAGGTTTCACAGATTGGTCTTAACCCCAACGAGATTTCAGAGCTTACAGGCGAAGAAATCGAGTCACTCAACAACGGCGAAGAAGAGGACACAGGCGAAAGCCGTTTCTACAAGCTTACGGAAATCGACCAGCTTTGGGCAGATTATGTTCCGCCGGTTTATGACAACGATATCACACTTCCTGAGTTCTGTGAGCGTTTCAGACTTTTTGCTTGTTCACAGCTTGGTCTTTACTACGATATTAAGCTTATCAGACTTTTTGTTGCGTCATTCGCATCAACAAGACTTATTATCCTTCAGGGTATTTCCGGTACAGGTAAAACTTCACTTGCATATGCATTCGGTAAGTTTGTAAACAACCCGTCCATCGTTGCATCTGTTCAGCCGTCATGGCGTGACAGAACAGAGCTTTTCGGTTACTTCAACGAATTTACTAAGAAGTTTAACGAAACAGAGCTTCTCCGTGCAATGTACGAGGCTTCCTACAATGATAACATCTATGCTGTAATCCTTGATGAAATGAACATCGCAAGAGTTGAGTATTACTTTGCAGAAATGCTTTCAATTCTTGAAATGCCATCAAGAGACGAGTGGGTTGTTGATATTATCCCGAACTCATGGCCGAGCGACCCTAAGCATATTGTAAACGGTCAGCTCAGAATCCCGCCGAATATGTGGTATATCGTACTGCCAATAACGATGACTCGACCTTTGCCATTACCGATAAGGTTTACGACCGTGCTATGCCGATTAACATTGACACAAAGGGTGTTCCTTTTGACGCACCTCTCACAGATCCTGTTTACATTTCATACAAACATTTTGAGTACATCCTCAATGCCGCTAAGGTCAATTTGTTGTTTCCGAAGAAAACATCAAGAAGATTACTCTCCTTGACGATTATGTTATTGAGCATTTCCGTATAGCTTTCGGTAACCGTATTGTTAAACAGCTTCGTGACTTTGTTCCTGCCTATGTCGGTACAGGCGGAACCGAGCTTGACGGTCTTGATTATGTTCTTGCCCGTAAAGTATTCAGAAAATTTGAGTCACTTAACCTTTCATACATCCGTGACGAGATTGACGGCCTTTGTGCGTATATTGACGAGCTTTTCGGTGAAGAAAACATGAACGAAAGCAAGGATTATCTCCGTATGCTTAAAAAGCTTGTATAATTTTAGCAATTCAGGGCGAACTCTGTTCGCCCTTTGCTTGGTGAAAGGACTTTGCGCCTTTTATAAACGGTAAACTATCTGATTGGAGAAAAATCAATGGCTGATTTTAGTAAATATTTCAGAGCATATATGAATATGCAGGATATTCTGAAAAATGATTTTACTTACAACTACATAATGGAAGCCTTAAAGACGGCGACAAAGGCGAGGACAGACTCGACGGTAAGACCAACGAAAAGGTTATAGACATGGAATGGGTTGTTGCCATTGAGGAAACACTTCCGTACATTCAGAAAGCAATAGACGAACAGCGCCGTTTTATTAAGCAGGTTGACAATGTTGTTAGAGTTGAGCTTGCAAAAAAGATTGGCCCCGAGTCAGTTAAACACCTTTCGCAGCACACTAACTTTATTGCCAAGGTTGAGGGTGATATGGTAACACCCAATAAAATCCTCACAATTGAGCGTGAAGAGAGCTTTGCAATTTACGAAAACCGTGTTCTTATGACGCTCATTCGCAAAGCGCTTCACTTTGTTGATGACAAGTATTCAAAGATGAAGGATGTGCCGAACGACAGTTATAACGATATTTCAATGGTTCGTCACATTAATTTTAACGAGAAAAAAGTAGATTTTAATCTTAACTATATAAATGAATCGCATGAAACTCTTGCCGATGACCTTGATGTTCTTGATGTTACACAGCTTTCGGACTTTGACCGAATCAGAAAAATCAGAACAACACTCAATGAGTTTTTGAACACTCAGTTGATGAAGGAAATCGCAAATCAGCCTGAGGTTCACCCGCCGCTTACACAGACCAACCTTCTCAAGAAGAATCCTAACTTCAAAAAGGCTGTTGAACTGTGGAACTTCCTTGACAGCTACAAACGCAAGGGCTTTGAGGTTGTTACCGAGGATTATGACGGTAAGATGACGGACACGGTTCAGCAAGATGTTTATTTTGCAATGGGCTTTGAGCATTTTATGATGTCTATAGCAACCAACCCCGGACTTCGTGTGATTCTCAAGGAACAGTACGACGCAGAAAACGCCCGTCTTGCAGAGGAGGCGGCAAAACCTCAAAAAACCCGTGAGGCGGTTATGAAGGCACAGCTTGAGGCTGTTCGTAAAGAGGAAATGGAAATCCGCCTTCGTGAAATCCGTGACCGTGAAAAGAAAATTCTTGACCTTACAAGTGAAATCAATAATTTAAAGGTTATAATCGATCAGAAAGAACAGCAGATTCTCACACTCAGAGGTAAGGTTTCTGCTCTTGAAGACCGACTTGAAGAGGTTAAGGCTGAACTCCAGCAGACAAAACTCAAGTTGATGGAGCAGAAAAGAGAATTGCCGAGCTTGAGGAAGAAAATCAGCAGTTAAAAGATACTATTGAAGAGTTGAATAAAACGATTGATGAACTCAATCAGACTATTGACACACTCAATAAAAAAATAGTAGAATTAAATAACAGAATTCTCGTGCTTGTGCAGGAGAATGCTCGTTTGCAGACAAAGGTGAAAGAGCAGGAAACTGTTATCGCCGAGCAGAAGGCTCATATTGCAGAGCTTGAAACTCAGGTTGCCGAACAACTTGCAAAGATTACGGCTCTTACGGAAAACCTTGAAAAATGCCATGCGCAGATTGAAGAGGACGCTCGTAAGATTACCGATTTGTCTGACAAAAATGAGAAGCTCACTGATACTCTCCAAACCGAACGCATTCAGCATAAGGAAACAGTCAGCAAAATGAATGCTGTTTTTGCTGAAGAAAAACAGCAGATGAACGATGCTCATTCGGCAGAGGTTGAATCGCTTAACCATAAATTCAACGATGCAGAGGCTGAACATAACACTTATGTAGCAAAGCTGAATGCGGATTTTGCGGCAAAGGCAAATGAAACAGAGCAAAAGCATCTTAAAGAACTTGCCGATAAGGAAGAGGCTCACAGGAATGAGCTTGTTGAAATTAAGGAAGCCAACCTTAAATCATCAGCCGCAAATGACGCTGCTCATGCGTCAGAGCTTAAAAAGGCATACAAATCGGTTGACAAAAAGGTTGAGCAGGCAGAAAAGGCTTGCGAAAAGCGTATGAAAGCCAAGGTTGCCGAAATTAAAAAAGAGGCTCAGGCTGAAATTCGCAAAGCCGAAAAGAAAGCAGGCGAAAAAATCAGCCTTGCAAAGGAAGAAGTCAAGTCAATTAAGGATGTCGGCGATTTGTTCGTTCGTGACTACGGATTCGGCAGTGTTGCCGTTGTTTCTAAATATGCCGAAGAGCTTGCAAAATTCGGTAAGATTTCAATCGCAGACGAGCTTATGGACGCTCAAAAGTCTGTAAGATCACTTTGCATTTGCAGAAGCAAAAAGGGTGTTATGCTTGCAGGATATTCCCGTAACGGTGCAGATGCTTACAAAATCTATAAAAAGCAGGCAGACCTTGAAGTTGCTTTTTCGGATTTGTGTTCAAAGCTGAAAAGTGCCGGAAGGCTTCCGCTTGTGATAACATTCTCAGGAGTTGACAGACCGTTTGCAATGAACTTTGAAAACATTGTTCGTGAGTCAACAGGCAAAAAAACTACTGTTGTTCATAACAAAACATTGAAGGCTGACGGATTTGTTGCCGTTTACTATAGTGTAGAATAAGGGGCAAAAATGAAAAATTCTACTGCGCCCAACAGAAAGACGGGCAGAATGATTGCTAAAAATTTAATAGTTCTGTTCACTGTTGCACTTGCCGCCTTTTATGGCATTCAGGCGTGGTTCACTGATAAACAGTCATCAGATGCCGACGGCATAAACATTGAGTGCCATGCGCCTGACGGTATTGAAATTGCTGTTGTTAAGCACGGCGATTCGGCTCCGACGGATGACGCAGCGTACAAAAATACGATTGAATTGAACAGCGAAAATTATTCGTTTATTGATGATATCAAGATGACTGAGGTTTCGAGCGACGGATACACATTTTATAAGCCGCCCCTCAAACAGGAAAACGGAGTTGCTTCTCCTATTCTTGATGTTGACGATTGGGATCGTGCAGACAGTTCGGTTCACTACCTTTCTTTTGACCTGTATGTTCGTTCAAAATCCAAGTTTGATATTTATCTGGACAGTAAATCTAAAATCAGTCCGAATGCAAAAAATCTGACAGGTGAAAATGCAGATAATAAGAGTGATTTCGGTGAAAGCGGTGACTCAAAGGGAATTTCAAGAGATTGCGTAACCGGTGCGGTAAGGTTTTCGGTTGCAAATTATAATACTCACGAAACAAAGCTTTTGTGGATTCCTGCTCCAAACATTTTTCTTAATGTAAACTCAGATACAACAAAGTATTCTGTAAGCACAGACAAGCGTTTGGGTGAATCATATTCGCATGGTTATTATGTAAAAAACGGTAAATGGGTTAAAAAATTCGTTTCCGCTGGCGACGGTTCACCACTCAGCCAGGTTTTTGTTGCAAACAGCAACGGCTTTACAACCAACGGAGATTACACATATGAGCTTGGTGAAAAGAAAAAAATTATGACTTTGTCTTTGGAAAAGGACACATCTCAAAACGGCATATATACAGGAATGGTAACCTGTAATATGTGGGTTGACGGCGAAGACGCAGAGGCAAGACTTGCCCTTGTAAACGGAAAGTTTAAAGCAAAACTTCTTCTCTCAAAGGGCGATGTACAATAAAAATAAAAATCAGGAAAGGAGCAATGAAGTATGAAACTGAAAGAAAGAATGCAGAACTCGTTTTTTGCACTTTCCGATAACAGACTTCTCGGCAGAAAAAAGCTCGCAATTTCATATGTATCATTGTTCCTTGTTTTTACTCTTGTGCTTGTGACAACGGTGGCATGGTTTACCGTAAAAGATAGGGCAAGTATTAATTCTCAGGCGTTTTCACTTGAGTCAAGTGCGGCACTCCGTGTCAATGACGGTCAGGAAGATCTTTCAAACCACCTTGTTGTTAAAGGCTTTAAGCTTGAAGAGGCTTCAAGCGTTGACGGAAGGAATATGTTCTTCCCGTCAGAGGGCAACTTTAAGGATTCAACATCTGCCATGAAATTCCGTGAAGGAACGGCAGGCGACAGGAATAAAACATATGTATATAAGGATTTTAAGCTTAATGCCGATTCAGATATGACAAATGTTTATGTCAAAGGTTATAATATTACAATTGTTTCGGCAGACGGTAAAACTGTTCTCGGTAAGTTTGACGGCTCCACCGAGATTATTCGTAACGATAAAGGCGTTCCTGTCGATCAGAAGGTCTATGATCCTTGTCCGTTAAGACTTGCGTTTATTACCGACAGCAGTAAAACTCCTACTGTAATTGATCCAAGTGCTCTTATTGACGAGCATGCTAAAAATTATAATGCAGTAAGCTCAACAAATATGAACGGCTCTCCTGCTACGAAGCTTTCATCATGCAAGACATTTTCTGATTTCTATTTCTATTCAGGCGAAAGCTGTTCACGCTTTTAGGTCAGAAACCTCTTGATGTAACATTGGTAGCGTGGTTTGAGGGTGCGTATGAAGATCAGTCTGTTTATGATAAGTATGCAGGCGCATCGGTTACAATTGATGTTGAACTCGAAAGTAACTACAATGATATGGAGGCTATCACCTTTATTGATAAAACAAGAGGTGATAAGGGCGAAAATACTCCGTGGATTAAAACAGATGACTGTATAGTTACCATGCAGTATAAAGATACTGATACAACTCAGAAAACTGTCGTTATGAAATATCTTGGTTCGGTAGACGGATATAATACATGGACAGCTGCGTTGCCAAAAGATGTAACAACAGATATAAGCTTTTTCAGATTCAGTACAACGAATAATATAATCTATAACTCATGGCACACCAAAGATAATGTGAACAACGAATTGAGCCTACGGCACAAGGTTGGATAGTTAATAACGAAGATTTGTATCCGTTACAGGAAAGCAGAATTGTAAACGGTAACCGCAGCATTGTTTATACTGCTAAGAGAGGTAACGGTTATGGTAAAACTGACAGTACTTTTGAAAGACTGTCCCTTGTATCGGATACTGGGATTATAGTCCGAGCGGCTCAACTGTTGAAACAACAGCACCTTCACCCACAACTCCGACAAGCGGAGGAGGATCTTCCGAAGATCCTGAAGTAAATACGGGTGTGTATCTCAACATTCTGGATACTAAACAGTGGCTCAGAAACTATCTTACAAGCAGAACTTATGAACCTTATGTAATTTATAATTATAACGGTAAAAATCAGAGCATTTGATGCAGTTTGAATCTGACGGTTCAAGATGTACACTTGATAACTGCAGTGCGCCGAGAGGCTCACGAGTTATCGGATTTAAGTTTGTGAACAAGAACGGTACACACACTCTGCTTATTCCGGCAAAGAATGAATATATATTCTCCACATCGTTCAATGTTTCTTATGAAGTAAACAACGATGATACCGCAACGTATCATTAATAATGCAAAATATAAAAAGGAGGTGTCACAATGAAAGAAAGATTTGCTCTTTTGGCGGCTTATTTTAAAGAAAAGCTTGCAATCGGCAAAAAGTCGGGTAAAGAAAAGAGAAAAAGCTTGATTTTAAGCATTGTGGCACTTGTTGAAGTGTTGGCAATCGCTATCGTGTCGGTTTCTGCATGGGTGGAAACAATTTCAACCATTAAGCTTGATTTGAACAACGGTACAATTGATAACTATGTGTTTACCAACGCTAATATTGGCTACGGTAACGGCTATGACGGAAAGACAATTGATCTTACAAAATATTTTCGTCAGGCAGGCGATGTTCACCTTGCCTCGGCAACAAGCGCAAACGGCACAGATGTTTATTTTCCAACCTTAACTGCAAACGGCGAGCCGTCTGCTACATACAGAAAGGCTACTGTAAACGATAAGAATGTCAACTACATTGATTTTTCTTTCAATGTTACCGCAAAGGGAACAAAGGCGTCATTCTATTTTGAAAAGATTCCAACAATCAAGGTTAACGATGCTGATGCAGACGAGGAAAAGCTCCGTGTTTCATTCGTTTGTGACGGCAGTAATACGGTTGTCTGCGGTAAGAGCGACATCACGGCAGAGGTTGTTGCCGGAACAAACCTGAATATCAAAGGACAGGAAAATGTAAAATCTTTCGGTTCATACACGGGTTCAACAGCAGAAAGTCCTCTTTTTACCGTTCCTGCAGATTCAAAACCGCATAAGGTTACAATGCGTGTGTGGTTACAGGATGACAGCAGAAAGACAAAGTATGCCGGACAGACTGTTACAATTGACAACTTCAAGCTTATTACTCAGAGTCCCCAGGCCGGAGAATTGACTTTTTACGATAAAACAACGGGCGATCCATCTCTTGGTGCGGGTTGGGCTACCAAAAACAATCGTGCAATCTGGATTAACCAGGCCGGCAAAAGCGAGTATGAAAAGCTTTCAAAGGATTCGAGCGGTAACTATTTTATTAAGCTCGGTTCAGACTATACAGATAATCCTAACGCAACAGTTACCTTCTACAGCTGCGAATCAACCGTAACATCGAATCCGCAGAACAGCTATGTTGCAAAATGGACAACCACTCTGAAAACTGCTGTTGACGCCGAATCACAGACATTCACAGCCTACGGATATAAGGATTCGTCAAATAACGGCTACGGCACATGGGAGAGGTTCAGAAAATTCTCCTCTCAAGTGAAGACAGAAATACATTGCCTATGACACAGGTTGACGGAAAGTATCTTGCGGTTGATATGTATGTTCAGGGCAGTTCAACTCCGATAGCAATGACTTTTGAACCGAATGACAATGCGTCACTCAGCGGTTGGGTTGCATATTTGCCCAATCCTAACAGCAATGCAGCACGTTCGATTACATTCAAATTTACTTACAACGGCAAAGATTACAGCGTAAGCGCACCGAACAGAAATTCTTCGGTGAACTATGTTATTACTTCACAAAACACAGGTTACTGGGCACCTCCGGCTATTGTTTCCGTTTATTCTACATGTAAGGATGAAAAGGATAATAATGCACCAATGGGCACAGTAAGCGTAACAGGCGGTATGGACGGCGCAACAAGAGTTAAGGTTACAGAGTACAACCGTCACTCTTAATGCAAAACCGACCGACAGCAACAAATACAGATTTATCGGTTGGTACTCTGACCCCGAATTTAAAGCTCCAGTTACCCTCAGCAACGGTGCTTACCCAGCAAATGATACATCAGCCGAGCATAAGTTTTATGCGAAATTCCAAAGACAGTATAAAGTTGAGGCAAAAGCTGTTTCGGACGGAGCTGTTGCAAACAGCACAGGTGGTACTGTTAAGATTTCAGGCGGCGAAGAGGGCGCATACACTGTCGGTTCGTACCTTGAGGGGCAGAATACATCAATCACAGCCACACCAAAAGAGGGCTATGACTTCAAGGGTTGGTATTCTGACGAGAAATGCACAAAACTGGAAAGTCAGGATCTTACACTTTCAATTAAGAATATTCAGGCAAATCATTTGTATTATGCCAAATTTATGATTAAGCAGTTCTCGGTAACAGCGGTTGCAAATCATCCGAATGATAAGAAAAACAGCACAGTACAGTTTTCTTCACCGTCATCTGCGGCTTCTAATACAAGCGTTACCGTCAAGGTAAACTACAACGGTTCTGCAACTTTTGTTGCGAATGCAGGCGAGGGCTATGAGTTTGTCGGCTGGTATTCGGACGAAAACTGTCAGACACTTGTCAGTAAAACGACTCCGTACAAAGTAAGCAGCATAAAGGCTGACTATACTCTGTATGCAAAATTCAAGATTATCAATCTTAATCTCAAAGTTTATTCAGTAACAGAGGGAAAAATCGACGGAGCGGGCGGTACGGTTCAGCTTGGAACTGATACCCCTGCCGCAAATATAGAGACAACTGTTGAGTGGGGTACGCTTGCCACACTCACGGCTAAAGCAAATGCCAACTATGAGTTTAAGGGTTGGTTTACCGATCCGCAATGCAATATAAAAGCAGACAACAAGATTCTTAACGATTGTCAGTACACAGATAAGACAGTGGAAACTGCGGCAATAAAGAAGGATTTGACTCTGTATGCAGAGTTTTCGGATGTATCATCTCGCAAAGTTACCGCTAATGCTGTGTTCGGCGGAAATATTGTCGATACAGCAGGTACTGTTAAGGCAGGCGATTCGCAGGAAGGTGCAACATCAACTGCGGTGGTTACCAACGGTGATAGCGTAACTCTTGTTGCAAATACAAAGCCAAATTATAAGTTTATGGGTTGGTATTCCGACAGGGAATGTACAAACTCTGTAGCATCGGAACAACAGCTTGTTCTTACAAATGTCGATGCCGATTGCGAATACTACGCATTGTTTAAGCCGCAGTCATTTTCAGTCAACGCAGTTGTTGACGGTGATTCAGTAGGTACGGTAAAGTTTACCGCACCTAAAGAAGTTGGACCGTCAACTGCAGTTACAGTTTCGGTGGATTATGACGGAAGTGCAACATTTGTTGCAACCCCTGCCGAGGGTTATGACTTTGACGGTTGGTATAACGATTCAAGCGTTACTCCAGTCAGCAACAAGGCAACTTATGTTTGTAAAAACATCAAAGATAGCTTTACTTTACATGCAAGGTTCAAGCTTAAAGAATTTGAGGTAAAGGCCTCAGCCGTACTTAACGGAGCAGTCAGCAATGCATGCGGTACTGTTCAGGCAGGCAACACAACAGCCGCAAGCACAGTTTCTACTGTTGCAAAGTGGGGCGAGAGTGTTGCACTGACAGCTACTCCAAAGTCGGGTTATTCGTTCAGCGGTTGGTACACAGACCTTGGCTGTACACAACCGTATACAGACGATTACAAAAACAATTCTTTGACAACGGTTATCAAGGCTAACACAACTGTTTATGCTAAATTTGAAGTTGAACAAAAGCGTGATATTTATCTGCAAGTCCCTAATGAATGGAAAACATATAACAACAATGGTGTAAAAACATCAAGCATTGCCTTATATATGTGGCAAGGTGGTACATCACATTGGTTTGACATGACTCTTGTTGAGGGAAATGTTTACAAGGCTGAAATTACAAATGAGAGCGATTATAATTGGATTTCTTGTGAAAATTATATTTTTGTAAAGATGAAAAACACAAGCGATAATAGTTATGACTCGAAAAACAAATGGAATAATAAACTTGTACAGACAGAGGATATAGTTGGTAGGGATTCCGGTTGTAATTGCTATGTAATAACATCGTCCGGTAATACTGATAAAGCTTCTGGCAAATGGGCAACCTATCCGTTTGCCAGCTATGAAGTTGTGCTTGATGCCGTAAGCTGTGATTCAGCAGGCTCTAAGGAAACAAACGGCTTTACAGGCGGTAAAGTCAGCGTTGGCGGTGTTGTGCACACAAGTGCCGTAACAAATACATATTCCGACCAGACAACCGTTACGGCAACAGCTGTTTGCAATGAAGGTTATCAGTTTGCCGGTTGGTTTTCCGACAGCGACTGCATACATAAGGTTGCAGATAATGCCGAACTCAGTATTTTAGTAACTTCTTCGGTTCATTATTATGCGAAGTTTGTAAAAGCCAATACAAGAAGATTGTATTTTACAAATAGTTACAAGTGGAATGGCACAATTTATTGCTACGCTTGGAATGATGGTAACAGTAAAAATGCAAATTATCCAGGTGTTAAAATGACATTTCTTGAAAAGTCTGGTACAATGGAACAGGATGTTTACTACATTGACATCGATAAGAGTTTTACGAAAGTTATTTTCAGCAACGGTTCCAATAACGAAAAGACCGTTGATATTACTTTGGAAGATAGTGTGAACGCATATTATGTAAGTGGCGGTGGCAATGGAGCATATACTGTAACCAAACAAAAAAGAGATTAATTCTACGGAGGTGAAACCATGAAGAAATCAAAATTTGCAATTGTAATCGCACTCGGACTTGTACTTTGTCTGCTTTGCGGTGTGACCACGACTTTTTCATGGTTCAGCCGTCCTCGAACTGAATCGGGCGACTCTCTCAGGTGGAGCGGTCAGTACAAAATCAGCAACGGTCAGAACATCAGCATCAAAACCGTTGAGTCAAGTGATGACGGCTCTACTTTCGGTGAAAATGCAGTTACTAAATTCGGAGGTTCTCTGGAGGCAGGAAAGAGAAGATATTTTTGCACCGAAATTTCTAACTCGGGCAATGCCGAACAGAATGTTTCGCTTTTCATAAAAGGTCTGAAAACGGCATCTGCGTCGGGACTTTATGTCGGCGTCAACAAACCGCTCAAGACATATAGGTCTTATAATGATATTGTCGGTAGTAACAGTACATATACGAAAACTTCGCTTGAAAAATACAGATTTTATTTAGATACAAACAATGTATCTTCTTGGAAAGATTCCACTACAACAATCAAAATCCGTTATGGAACAGGTGATGCCTCAAAAAATCCAAATTGGCAGGGCGAGCCTATTGATATGACACCAATCAGCGGTCAGAACACACGAGTGCTGTATGTTGATGTACCTAAAACTGCAACAGTTGTGCAATTTTATGCTAACGATGTCAATACCGGTGCTAATGCTACACCGTATATGCTGTTGAAAGCTTATTGTCCGAATTTGGCTGTTGATAACTGCTATAAGTTTACCTTGCAGACCAACACATCAGGAAGTTACGGTAACCATAACTGTGATACACGTTCTTTTGGTAAGCCTTTAACTGACTGTGCTAACTTTATCAATTGTTACAACAGTATTAATATTCCGCTTGGCTCAACATTTAACGCAGGCCTTGTTGCAGGAACGGACTATATAGGTAGCAGTATAAGCTATTCGTCATCATCAAACAGCGTGTTTACAGTCGATAAAAACGGTGTAATTACTCCTGTGGCAGAAGGCACTGCAGAGCTCACAACCACAATTAAGGGCGGTGCATATGGAGATACCTATTCCGTAACCACGGAAATCAGTGTTACACCTGCAAGCAAAGATTCAGTTGACACACCTATTGTGACAAACCTTGAAATCAAGCCGAAAGCTACTGACGGACCTACGGTTTCAAAGGTGTATTGGTACATCAAGAATGAATCGTCATCAACAATAACATACACGCTTGATGATGTTTACATCTCGCTTTAAAATTTTAGATTTTTAAATTTACAAAAGGGTTGTTTTTACAGCCCTTTTTTATTATAATTTATAATCGGTAGCAGAGAATAAAATCCGCCCGTTTTGACGAATATATACGCATTTTCGTTATATAAAATATGTTCATTAACGGATAGCTTGTGTTTGTACGAACGATTGCAATGTTACATTCGGGCGAAATATGTTTTGAATTTGACAAACTGTCTTCACGAACTGAGAACGGTGGCACACCGCCACGAATAATTACGCAAACCACAAAACAACGCTCGGGCGGATATGTTTCGCACATTGCAAACAATCTACACGAACCGGGAACGGCAACTTGCCGTGGAGGAATTTATGGATAAAAATAACGATGTTGAAAATGCGGTTGAAGTGACATCTGTAACAACCGAACACCCAAAATCAAAAAATAGAATAAGGAAAAGGCATGAATCAAAGCTACATAAAACCCTGCGGATAATTAAAAATATAATTTGCTGGGGAGTGCTTGCAATACTTGTGCTGACCGTAATTGTGTTTATGGGTTCAAAGGTGAACGGAAAAACACCTTCACTTTTCGGATATTCCGTGCTTCGAGTTTCAACGGGCAGTATGCAGCCCGAGCTTATGATTGGCGATGTTATTCTCGGAAAGAGTGTTGACAATCCGACCGCCCTCAAGGTCGGCGATATTATTACTTATCGCGGCAGTGGGCAGACCGAGGGACTTCTCGTGACTCATAAGGTTGTAGTTGCACCGTATAAAACAGCTGACGGCACATATAAGCTACAGACAAAGGGCATTGCAAATGATGCTCCCGACCCTGAAATTTCAACCGAAGATGTGCTTTATATTATGGTGTGTAAGCTCGGATTCATTGACACTCTGTATAACCTTTTCTTCTCACCGTGGGGACTGCTGATTTTTATTGCGGCGCTGCTGCTGATATTCATTGATGAGCTTGTCGTTATAATCCGCATACTTACGGGACATGACAAATCACCGAAGGACAGCGACATCAACGAAATTATAGACCGTTTGCAGAAGGAAAAATTACAGCAAAAGACTGAATCCGACAACGATACAAAATCGGAAGAATAAATAAAAGCTGAATATATTTAATTTCGGACGAAAGGAAAATTCTCTTTTCGTCCGCTTTTTGTTGGCGAAAAAGACAAAGCGGAAAAATGGTGAAAATAGCTTTTATATGGGCTAAAATCGGCTTTTTAGTTGCATTTTTGGGCGATTTGTGGTATATTTTATACGGTCAAATTTGACTGTAACATACTGATTGTGTTTAGAAATTGATATGTTAAGGGTGGTTTCATGGATTACAAATTAATAGCGCTTGACATTGACGGTACGCTGACAAACTCCCAAAAGGAGATTACTCCCCGTACAAGATATGCTCTTATGGAGGCGCAGAAACAGGGCAAGAAAATTATTCTTGCGTCAGGCAGACATCCCGTAGGAATTATGCCGATAGCAAAAGACCTTATGCTTGACCGTTTCGGCGGTTTTATTATGGCTTTCAACGGCGGCAGGATTATCAATTGCGAAACAGGCGAAACTATGGTGAGCAAGCTGTTTCCGCTTGAATATCTTCCCGACATCGTGAATGTTTTGAAGGATTCAAACATTACAATCAACACATACGATGACAGGCGAATCATCTCGGATAATAAGGTTAATGACTATACCTATGTTGAAAGGGACGTTATCAAGGCTGAAATGGTTGTTGTTGACGATTTTATCTCATCTGTAAGATTTGATATCAACAAAATTCTTCTTGCAGGCGAACCCGATGAGCTTGATAAGTATCAGAAAATTCTTGCAGACCGTTATGACGGCTTGCTCGATGTATATAAAAGCGCACCTTATTTTCTTGAGATTATGCCGTTTGGTGTTACAAAAGGTTCAATGCTTCCGCTTTTGCTTGATAAACTCAAGATTAAAAGGGAAGAGCTTGCCGCTTTCGGCGACAACTACAACGATATGACAATGATAGGTTATGCAGCTTCGGCGTTGCAATGGGAAATGCCGAAACCGATGTAAAGAAGATTGCCGATTACATCTGCGAATCAAACGATAACGACGGTATTGCAAACACACTTGATAAATTCGTTTTAAAGCAATAGTCGCAAAGTTTGAACCTAATATAAGCTTGAAAATATAAAATATAATTTAACGGAGCGTCAGATTTGACTTAACCCTTTAAAAGAGTTGAAAAAACAGAATCTGTCGTTCCTTTTTGTATATAATAGCCAAATTGAGGGCTTAATCTTTGGCGGCATCAAAGTTGTAATAATTCTTTAAAAGAAAAATATATGAGGCTGTCTAAATTATAATATAATTGTATGTTATGTTGTACAAAGTATAACAAAAGGAGGAAAATCTATGGCAAAAATCAAAAAATTGCTTGCTTTGATTTTGTCGATTTGCGTAATTTGCACGGTATCTGTTATGTCCGTAAGTGCGGCTAATACAGATGACGATAACGACACTTCGGCATCAAGCACAATCACAGTACATTACTACTGTGAGGAAGGCACGCCCACAATCTATTATTGGAACAGTCTTCCGAAAAACATCAGCACGGAGTACCCCGGCGTTAAGATGACTTCCGAGGGAAACAACTACTACAAGTACACTTTCAACGATGTAACAAAAATCAATATGATGTTTGTTACAAACGGAAAGCAGTCTGCGGAACTCACAAGAAACACAGGCGAGTGGTGGTACAAAAATAAGAGATGGTCAAGCAAAAATCCTGAAGATATGCAGGAATTTGACCGTGTTGACATGCGTGAAGACACAATTTATTTTGTAATCACAACCCGTTTCTATGACGGTGACACAGGTAACGATGTTCATTGCTGGGACGACTCACAGGCAAACAACCCCGACAGCGATCCCGCATGGCGTGGTGACTTCAAAGGTCTTATCGACAAGCTCGACTACATCAAGGCTCTCGGATTCAGCGCAATCTGGATTACTCCTGTTGTAACAAATGCGTCAGGCTACGATTACCACGGCTACCATGCAATGGACTTCTCAACAGTTGATGTTCGTTATGAGAGCGACGGCGCTACATATCAGGATCTTATTGATGCCGCTCATGAAAAGGGCATCAAGATTGTTCAGGATATCGTAGTTAACCATTCAGGTAACTTCGGTGAGGCAACTCTTGCTCCTATGTTTACAAAGGAATACGACTCAATTCAGGATCTTGCTTCTGTAGATTGCATGAAGGTTATTGAGGGAAGCGACTTTGCTAAAACATTCCCGAACTACGATGACCTTGAGCCTAAGTATCAGTATGCCGCAAGACTTAATATCATGAAGGATACTAAGGAGCTTGACTCCGGTAATCACGACACAGAAAACTACTATCACCACTTCAAAGACCTCAGCTGGGAAAGCCCGACTGTACAGACAGGTCAGATTGCCGGTGACTGCGTTGATATCAACACAGAGAATCCTACAGTTGCTAATTACCTTAACGACGTTATAACAACTATATCAACATGGGCGTTGACGCTTTCAGACTTGATACTGAAAAGCACGTTTCAAGACTTACACTTAACCAGTATTACTTCCCGTCATGGCTCAAGACAGGCGGTAAAAACTTCTTCATCTTTGGTGAGGTTTGTACTCGTGTAAGTGAATTCTGGAACCACAACATTCCTGCAATTTCAGCTCCGTTCTATACATGGGCTGAATCAGACAGCCAGTACATCGATTCATTTACAAATGATCAGGCTGCAAACATTAATCTTACACTTAAGCACTATGACAGCAACGCAAGTACAGCAAATCAGCCCACATCTGATAATGTTTATCTTGACGGTCTTAAGTATCACACACCTGATTACAGCAAGTCAAACGGCACAAGCGTAATCGACTTCCCGATGCATTGGAACTTCTCAAATGCAAGCAACGCATTTACCCGTGCTTGTGAAGAAGATCCGTACTACAATGACTCATCATGGAATGTAACATATGTTGATTCTCACGACTACGGTCCTGATATGGACAGCCGTTACGACGGCGGTACACAGTCATGGGCTGAGAACCTTGATGTACTCTTTACTTTCCGTGGTATTCCGTGTCTTTACTACGGTTCTGAGCTTGAGTTCCAAAAGGGTGTTCCTATGGACGTAGGTCCTAACGCACCTCTTTCAACAACAGGTCGTGCATACTTCGGTGACTACCTCGAGGGCGACGTAACAGCAACAGACTTTGGTACATATTCTAATGCAAGCGGTGCTGTTGCAAGCACACTTGAAGCACCTCTCGCTGTTCATATTCAGCAGCTCAACCGAATCAGAAGAGCAGTTCCTGCACTTCAGAAGGGTCAGTATACAAGAAGCAAGACTTATGTTGACGGTAATATGGCATTCGTTCGCCGTTACACACAGGCGCTACAGACAGCCTTGCTTGTGTAACTATCTCAGGCGGTGCTACATTCAAGAACCTTCCTAACGGCAAGTATATTGATGCAGTTACAGGCGATGTTAAATATGTTACAGACGGCACACTTACAGTATCTTCTGTTGGTAGGGCTAATATGAGAGTTTATGTTTGCTGTGCAGACGGTTTCACTGGAATTGACGGTCAGATCGGCACTAACGGCGCATATCTCAAGTAATAAAATAATGTTGTTTTTTACGGAGCAGGTTTTTCCTGCTCCGTATTTTTCTGCCCTAAACCCTCAAATGACGGATTGCAGATTTATATCCGTCAAAATTATACTTCATTTATAAATAAACATTCCGAAAGTTGCATAATGATGAATAAAAAGACAGAAAATTATGCAAATTCTACATATAAGGTTGAAAATCGTTATGACACTTCTGCAAGAATTGTACCTTTTCTTTTTTTTAAAAATGTGCTATAATATATAAAATATAGTTTCAATTTATTGTGAATTTTAAAAGGGAGTGTTTTTTATGACAAACAGCGAGTATTCGGATGTTACACCGCAGATTCATGCTCTGGCTCAGAAAATGACGCATAACTCCGTTATTGATACAGATTTATACAGCAAGTACAATGTAAAAAGAGGTTTGCGTGACCTTGACGGTAAGGGTGTTCTCACAGGTCTTACAGATATTTCTACAATCACACAGAATAAGCTTGTTGACGGAAAGCTTGTTCCTTGCGAGGGTGAGCTTCGTTACAGGGGCTATAATGTAAAGGATATCGTTGACGGTATTCTTGAGGATGACCGTTTTGGTTTTGAAGAGGTTACATATCTTCTTCTCTTTGGCGATATGCCTAACGAAGAACAGCTTAAAGACTTTAAGGAGCTTCTCGTTCAGTACAGAACTCTTCCTCAGCACTTTGTTCGTGATGTTATCCTCAAGGCCACAAGTAACGATATGATGAATTCAATAGCAAGAAGTGTTCTCACACTTTTCTGCTATGATAAGAACGCTAACGATACATCAATCGACAATGTTTTAAGACAGTGCATACAGCTTATCTCCGTATTCCCTCTTTTGTCAGTTTACGGCTATCACGCATATAATCACTATCAGCGTGATAACAGCCTTTATATCCACCGTGCAGAGCCTACAATGTCAACAGCCGAGGTCATTTTGTCGCTTCTTCGTCCCGACAGACACTATACTCCGCTTGAGGCAAAGGTTCTTGATATGGCGCTCATTCTCCATATGGAACACGGCGGCGGTAACAACTCAACATTTACAACACATGTTGTAACATCTTCGGGTACTGATACATACTCGGCAGTAGCTGCGGCACTTGCATCACTCAAAGGTCCTAAGCACGGCGGTGCAAATGTAAAGGTTTACTATATGTTTGAGGATCTAAAAAAGCATGTTAAGGACTGGGAGGACGAGGACGCTCTTGAAGATTATCTTGAAAAGCTCCTTGACAAGCAGGTTTTTGATAAAAAGGGTCTTATCTACGGTATGGGACACGCAGTTTATACAATTTCCGACCCCCGTCAGCAGATTCTTCACGGTGCTGTTAAAAAGCTTGCGTTTGCCGAAGGTCACAATGATGAATTTGATCTTTATGAGAGAGTTGAAAGACTGGCTCCGAAGGTTATCGGCAGAAAGCGTAAAATCTACAAGGGTGTTGCCGCAAATGTCGATTTTTACAGCGGACTTCTTTACAGCCTTCTTGATATTCCGTGTGAGCTTTATACTCCGCTTTTTGCAACAGCTCGTATTACGGGTTGGAGCGCACACAGGCTTGAGGAGCTTATCAACTGCGGTAAGATTATCCGTCCTGCATATATGAGCATTTCCGAAAACAAGGAATATGTTGATTTGAAAGACAGATAATACGGCGAACCGCCGTTCCCCGTTCGAGAAGTTAGTTTTACAAGTGCGAGAGTTAAATTGTCCGAGCGTATGGAAAATTGAAAGTTGAAAATTAAAGTCGGGCGACAGTTTGCAAAATGCAAATCATTGTCGCCCGACCGTTTTTTATATATGAAATTAACTGTTTGGTCGTGGGGCGGATAATATCCGCACTACGATTTTTCGCAACATTCATCTTAAAACAACAAAAGACCGCTCTTTTGAGCGGTCTTTAAAGCTTGTGTTTTAAATTCAAAATCTATTGCAATCAGCAGAAGAATACATCCATTTCTTCTGCGTTGCCGTCGGCAACAAAGTATGCCTTGCTTTCTTCGGGCTTGAGATAGATTGAAATTTCCTTTGCATCCTTGCCGTATGTAGCCTTAACATTTTTGATTACTTCTTCAACAGGAACCTGTGCGCCTGCATATTCTACGAAGAAATTAACCTTTGTTTCAACCGGAACGGGCTTCTTTGGAGCAACCTTCTTTGGAGCAACCTTCTTTGGAGCTGCTTTCTTAACAGGAGCCTTTTTAACGGGTTCTGCTTTCTTAACAGTTTCAACCTTTACATTTTCTGTCTTTGCGGGTTCAGCCTTCTTTGCAGCTGTAGCAACAGTCTTAGCAGGCTCAGCCTTTGCAACAGTCTTTTTTACAGGCTCTTCCTTAACGGGAGCAGTTTTTGCAGGGGCTGTTTTTGCAGTTGTTTTCTTTGTTGTTGCCATAATAAATCCTTCTTTCAAAGTAATAAAATATTGCAGAAATAAAAGTTTTATCTTTTGTAAATATTATACATTTCAGAGTAAAAAATGTCAATAAACTGTACAAAAATTCGGCGGTTAATACATATTTGCGAAAAAATAAAATTCCTGTTAGTTGAAATGCACAATGTTATTACCTCATATTTGTGAACTATGTCGTTTTTTCTGTCAAAAAAAACGAAAAAAAGCACATCATCATTTGAAAACCTCTTGCAACTGTGCTAAAATGATAGCGATTAATTTAAGAGAGAAGAATGATTTATGGGAGAGAATTTCATTATTATTGCACAACAGGTGCTTGTACTGTTCATTTTGATTGCAGTCGGTTTTATTTGCGGTAAGAAGAAAATTATCACCGATTTTTCTGCCCGTCACATGACCGATATAGTATTGTATGTTGTGACGCCCTGCGTAATGATATCTGCTTTTCAGCGGGAGTTCTCGTTTGAACTTTTGAGCGGACTTATAATTTGCGTTGCCTGCTCTGCACTTATTTTCGCTGTGTCAATACTTATCTGTAACCTGATTTTTCATGATAAAGATGAAAGTCGTAAGGCTGTTATCCGCTTTGCAACAATCTATTCAAACTGTGCATTTATGTCTTTGCCCCTCCAGAAGGCAATTCTCGGTGATGACGGTTGGTTTTACGGCTCAATTTTCGTTGCTGTATTCAACATTTTTGTATGGACGCACGGACTTGTTTCAATGAGCGGTGACAAAAAACAGCTTTCATTCAAAAAGCTTGTTCTCAACCCCGGTCTTATCGGTGTTCTTCTTGCAATTATCCTGTTTATTACAGGTTTTAAGCTTCCGTACATAATCAGTCAACCGGTTGAATATCTTGCAGTTCTGAACACTCCGCTCCCGATGCTTATTATAGGTTTTTACCTTTCACAGGCTGACTTTAAAAAGGCGTTTACTGACAAGGGCGTATATTTTTCTTCGGCAGTCCGTCTGATTGCTTTACCGATGATTACAGCGGTTGTAATGTCATTGTGCCGTGTCACACCGGTCATTACTATGGCTTGCGTAATTGCTACATCAGCCCCTACTGCCGCAACAACAACTATGTTTGCAACAAAGTTCAACAAGGATGTTGAATTGTCGGTTAGTATCGTTGCCGCAACTACAGTATTTTCACTTGCAACAATGCCGCTTGTCGTAATGCTTACGGGCATGATGAGCGGATTTAGCGGTTAAGTTTAAATTGAAAGTTAAAATAGTGTGCCGCCACAGTCCTTTTGAGAAGATAGTTAGGTAAATGGATTGCATTGATGCCCGAAACGGCATTGATGCAATTTTTATTTTATATGAATTTAACTGTTTAATTGCAGAGGAAAACCGTATTCTCCCGTTAGTAATGGCAGAAAATTTATGTTCTCGAATTGGGAACGGCGGCTCGCCGTGTGGGAGGATTAAATAAACAATTACAATTCTACGCTCGGGCATGATATGTTTTTTTGATATTACAAACTATCTACAACGAATTGGGAACGGCGGCTCGCCGTAAAAATATATGGAAATCTCGGCTGAAATTTGATATAATGAACACATAAAAATATATAATCCTTTGAGGGGGGACTGTATTATGTCGAGAAATCCTATGCAAAAACAGAAGCTTTTGTATCTGCGGAAAATTCTTCTTGAAAAGACCGATGAAAATCACGGGCTGACTTCAAGCGAAATTCTGGCAGAGCTTGCGTTGTACGGAATTACTGCGGAGCGAAAAAGTCTTTACGATGATTTGCAGGTGCTTGAAAAATTCGGAATGGACATCTGCAAGAGCAAATCATCAACCGTTAAATATTATGTTGCAAGCAGAGAATTTGAACTGCCCGAGTTGAAGCTTCTTGTTGACGCAATTCAAAGCTCAAAATTCATTACCGAAAAAAAGAGCATTTCCCTCATTCATAAGCTTGAAGGGCTTGCAAGTGTTCACGACGGCAAGGAACTGCAACGGCAGGTTTTTGTCGCAAACAGAGCCAAAACAATGAATGAACGAATTTATTATTCGGTTGACAAAATTCAGAATGCAATAGCACTCAACCGCAAAATCTCGTTCAAATACTACCGTTGGGAACTCGATTTTTCGGGAACGGAGCGAATTGTTAAGCGTGAAAAAATCAGGAACGGCGGATACACGGCATCACCGTGGGCGCTGTGCTGGGATGATGAGAATTACTATCTCATTGCCTATGACACCTGTGCCGACAGTATAAAGCATTACCGAGTTGACAAAATGGACGATATCGAGGTGCTTGACGATGAGCGTGACGGGGGAAAGACCTTTGAAAAATTTGATCCTGCAGATTATTCAAAGGGCGTTTTCTCAATGTTCGGCGGTGAAAAAGCTACGGTTAAGCTGTCGGTTGACAATGACTGCATAGGTGTTATTGTTGACAGGTTCGGCAGGGATATTTTTGTTACAAAGGAAAGCAACACAACATTCGGTGTATCGGTTGATATTATGACAAGCAAACAGTTCTACGCTTGGGTATTCGGTCTTGGCGGAAAGGTCAGAATTATATCACCGCAAAATGTTGTTGATGAATTTAAAAAGCAGCTTGAAAATGTAAACGATTCATTTTGATTGCCATACGGTTGGCAATATTTCATATTAAAATCGTTAAATAATAATGTCTGATTCGGAAACAATCATAACAATTATCAGTAGATAAATTGATACATTATTGCGTAGAATTAAAAATCAATTAACATACAGCAGACAGCGGAATATTTAAAATTTGCACTAATTGCAGTTTATACATTTATTTTTTGCACATTTGTCGTAATTATTGACTTTATTGTGCATAAAGTCTATTATATTGTTGCAGTGATTATTTGTGTTGTTTTTAGACACAAAATGTTTGAAAACATAATTTTTTAGAATCGGGGTTATTATTATGAATTTTGATTTCTTGCGTTCGGCAACCGCATCCAGTTCAGCTTACAGAGTAGTCTGCGGTGAAATGATTATTGACAGCAATATGTGGAATGTTCACAACGAGGTTCTTGTGGCTGTTGTAAGGGACGGCTATATGACCGTTGAAATGGGTGCTGACACTTATTCGCTCTCAACAGGCGACATTTACTTTATTTCACCTAATCAGAGATACAAAATTAATAATACAGGCAACGCAAGAGTTGACGTTATTCTTCTTAACCTTTCAAATCCTGCATCGCTCACTCAGGAGTTTATTCCGCAGAGTCTGATCAGAGGTCTTGTAACAGGCAACTGCACTCACTTTGCAAAGGTTACGAGAGGCGACTACCGTTATAACAATCTTATTGACGATATGAACACGGTTATTTCTGCCGAGAACGAAAAGCACGAGTTCTTCCAGATTCTTGTTCACGGCAAAATGTACGACATTTTCTATATTCTTTTCTCATCGGGTCTTGTTAAGATTTGTGATGTTGAGGCTCAGGGCAAAAAGTACCGTGCTCTCCGCAGAATTACGGAATATATCAACAACAACTTCTGCGACAGCATCACTCTCGATACAATAGCTCAGACAACAGGTCTCAGCCGTTACTATGTGTCGCATCTCTTTAAGGAGCTTATGAATACAACATTTGTAAACTACCTTAACGAGCTCAGACTGACAAGAGCCGCAATGCTTCTTACTACAACGGACACTCCCGTTATCGAAATTGCAGGTATGTCGGGCTTCAACAACATTTCAAACTTTAACAGAGCATTCAAAATGTACTACGAAACAACACCTTCAAAGTACAGAAGAGCCGAGAAACAGTCATTTTAAATAAGTATTTTCAAAATAAAAAGCCGGTGCATATGCGTCGGCTTTTGTTTATGGTAATAATTTGTCCGCTTAGGTAATATTGTTTAAAAAAGGCAGCTCATTTTTGTAGAATGCTTAAATTGAAAAGAAAAACATACCGTGGTATAATTGTTGTATGTGTGACAGCGTGTTTTTTTGTGCGTCATTTGTGTTTAGAAGTATTAAACGGCGGTGAAACGATGAAGTTTTTCAATAAAAATATAAACAAGGTTTTGTCGGTTGTGCTTGTTGTAGTATCCGTTTTGGTAGTTTTGCAGTTCGTCTGCTCAAACGGTACTCTCAATGCCGGAGAAACTCCGACAGAATCGGCAATGGCAAGGGTAAATCCGAATATTCGGAAGATTGTTCCGACAACAACTGTTTCCGCAACAACCGTACCCGTTGAAACAACAACGGCAAAGCCTAAAGCAACCAAGGCAACAACTCAGCCTCAGACAAAAGCCACAAAGGCAACAAAAGCGACAACTCAGCCCGTGACAACAACACAGGCAACCGTTCCGTTTGCTACGGCAATTCCGCCGAAAGAGCCTGTTGATTACCAATCTCAATGGGACGCAGGTTATCTTGTGGCAATTGACAATCCGGACAAAACCTATGAATGCTCCAAGGTAACGCTTACCGATGAGGACAGGGATCTTCTTGAAAGACTTTGCATGGGCGAATTCGGTTCGGGCGGTTTTATAGGAGCGGCACTCATTGCTCAGTCGGTAAAAGATGCAATGTGCTTTGACGGTTATCCGACAGTTGCCTCGGTTATCGAGAACTGCCATTATACCGGCAGTACCAAAATCGGCACAAATCAGGAATGTATTCAGGCGGTAAGCTATATCTTTGACGAAAACAAGGATGCCGTTCAGCACCGCATTATGTATATGTATAATCCCGATATGGTTCAGAGCGCTTTCCACGAAAGTCAGAACTATATCCTGACATATCAGACTGTCAGATTTTTGACAGGTGGGGGTATTGACTGAAAATCCTTGATTTTACGTTCAGCTAAATTCACGCAAGCGTGAGCTAAATTGCTACGCAAGCTAAATT
>ENA-OQIW01000048-OQIW01000048.1-human-gut-metagenome-genome-assembly--contig:-NODE-48-length-27347-cov-3.445738_pt1 | contig 27347 bp, 25 predicted proteins | sample MGYA00242586_ERZ504751 | MGnify/ENA primary metagenome ERZ504751 (study PRJEB26092, sample SAMD00036349) | human gut metagenome | host: Homo sapiens | study: EMG produced TPA metagenomics assembly of...
TCAGTTGGTAGAGCAGCGGTCTCCAAAACCGCGTGCCGAGGGTTCAAGTCCTTCTGCCCCTGCCAAGGTATGATGTCTCAAAAATGGCTTAGATAAGCCGTTTTTTGAGACTTTTTCTTTTTGCAGAAATTTTCTCTGTCGGCAACTTTTTTCGGATTTTCTAAAAATTTTCTAAAAATTGTGATTTTCGACTTGAAAATTAACGGCACAAGATATCAGTAATCATCAGGATTTTCGCACCTTTTTTACCGCAAAATTCGTTCTAAAAATACAGTAAATTTTCCGAAAAATGAAAATTTATTCACGGAATTACAAATCAATTTTCAGCTTTGTATCAAGAGTGCGTGAAATGTTCAGTTTGCTTGTTTTATCAACATGAGCATAAAAGTTCAATGTGGTTGCGGCACTGCTGTGTCCGAGCCACTCCTGAACCTGAACAACCGTAAAGCCATATTAAGCAAATTACTTGCAACGCTGTGTCTGAGGTCATGAAGTCGGATATTCGGCAAATCACTCTCAACAATCATTTGATGAAAATTTTTCGTGAGATAATTCGGTGTGATGACCTTGCCGTCAGGCCATACACACACATAATCGTTGTCAATATAGCCGCTGCCGAGCAACCTCTTTTCACTCTCCTGCTTTCTTTTTTGAGCAAGCAGATATTGAAATACCTTGTCGGGAATCGGAAGTGTTCTGTAACTGCTTTCGGTCTTTGGCGGTGAAGTATATGAGCCACCGACATGCTGTTGAAGTGTTTCGCTGATTGTAATTGTCCTGTTTTCCATATCAACAGCTTTCCACTTCAAGCCAAGCACCTCTCCACGGCGTAATCCGAATACGGCACAGATTGTAACAGGCACTTCAATCGGTGTGTCCTTAACTGTCTTCAAAAGCTCATTAACCTGCCTTTCGTTCAAATACTGGCTTTTGAATTTTACCGAATGAGGCTTCCTTGCAAGTGTCGCAACATTGACCGTTATAATGCCCTTTCGTGCCGCATCATTTAAAGCCTTGCTTATACAGCGGTGGATGTGCGTTATTGTTGTGGGCGACAGCGGTTCGCTCCCGTCAGATTTACTCTTTTCAAAAACAAGGTACTTGTAAAAATCTTCAAGGTCACTCACTTTCAATTCCTGAATTTTTATTCTTCTCGGATAAAAGTACGGCACAATATGGTTTCCCACATTTCCCGAATAGCCTCTGTATGTATTCGCCCTGATTTCCGGCTCAATTTCATCAAGCCACTCAACCATATAATCGGCAAAATACATATCGCAGTAGTCCACATTGCGTTTTGAATACTCACGGCACTTTTCATTAAGAAATTCCTTTGCCCGCTTTTTATTTCCTTTGACTTCAAAACCTGTTGAAATCCATTTGGTTCTGTATTTGATTTTTCCTTTTTTAGTAAGTTCGTTTGTTCTCAGGCTCAGAACTGCATAATATTTTCCGTCCTTTACCTGAAGGCTGCCTGATACTCCCATTTATAATCTCCTTTCATAATGAGAACAGACTGCCAATGCACATACTAATTGTACTCTGCGTTGACAGTCTGTTCAAGTGTTTATTGGCTATTTCTCGTTACTTTTTTCGACATTGAGAAATTCTTCGAGATATTTTTTAGGAATGATATATCTACGCCCCGCTCTAACGGATTTGATTGTACCTTCTTTAAGCATTTTATAGGTCAATGTTCTGCCTGTATGGAGAATACTCATAAGATCAACCGTAGTCAGCACATCACTGTAATTGTCGAGAACACCTTTCTTTTCGCTTTCGCTCATAAATTCACCTCCAATCTATAAAATATTTTCATCAAACCAATACGCTTGAAATATTTTTCCGCTGTTCGTAAGAAAACGACCTTGTGAAGACTTTGCAATTTTATCTGAGGCATCCGTATTATCAAGGATAATCTGCGACAACACATTATCCGCCCTACCGCATATTCTCGTATCAATGTTATTCCGTATCTGACCGTTGAGGATTGCGGCATCAGGTCTTTGTGTTGCAAGAACAAGGTGAATTCCAAAGGCTCTGCCCTGCCTTGCTATTATTGAAAGTTCTGATTCGATTTTTGAAATCTCATCCTTCTGTTGCTTTGTCAGTCCTGTTTTATCAAGCACCTCTGCAATTTCATCACACGCAAAAATAATTCTTTGGAGTTTTTTCTCTGTATTGCGATTGTACTCATCAATATTTGCAAAAGCGGCATTACGCAAAATCTGTTTTCTCCTTTTCAGCTCAGTTGTTACATCAATAAGCACCTTGAGAAGAGTTTCTTCGTCAGTCAGTAAACAACATTTCTTGTGCCAAACATTCGGAAAATCTACACCGCCTTTGAAATCGGCAATATAGACTTTTGCACCCTTTTTGACGCATTGCATCAAAACAAGCTTGAGTAAAACACTCTTGCCCGAACCTGTTGAACCACCGATAAGCATATGCGGAATTTTGGCAATGTTTATACTCACCCGTCCCGAATAACCTTCACCAAGCACAATTTCAAAATTCTCATCGCTCAGCAAATTTTCCGACCATTCAATAAAATCAGAAAGCCTGTTTTCGCCGTCAACACATCTGATAATCACGACACGGCAATCATCGCCCTCACGCATCTCATCAATATGTATGTTGAGTGCAGACTCTATCCTGTCTTGATTGTCCGCCCATTCAGAAAGGGGAATGCCAAAGGTTTTGAATTCAAGAGTTATAATTTTGCTGTTATTTTTATCAATAGACTTTGATAAAAGTAACGGAGCTTCTCCGACAGAATTCACGAAACCGATTCTGTGAAGATTATTGCTGATACTGCTTGCTCCGAATGGCATGCCAATCAGAAAGATTGTCACAAATGTTACCGATGAAATAATAACAAGTATTAAAGCTGAGATAATAAACATCTTTAAATTCAGAAACAATCCTTCAGGCTTCCAGATTAAATAGCGGTATTTCCAGAAAATCAAGCAGGCGGTCAAATATAACAATGATATAATCCTGCCCGAGTTTTTTCTGAAAATTCTTTTCAAACCGTTGCTGAAATATATTACGATAATTCGCATATTCCAACCGTTGTGAAGACTCGACTTATTATTGTTGTCAATCATCGTTTTTTACCTCCCTGACCTTATTGATTTCAGTAACCGTGTATGTATTAACATCGGTGTATTCAACAAGAAAGTTTATTCTTCGTATAAAAGCTTTCCATGTTTCAGGTTTATAATGCTGAACCTCGCTGTATTGCTCACTGAGAGAAATATTTGAGGTGATATACACCGTGTCATAGCAAGCGACTTTGTCGTTGAATCTTGCCGGAAGCATAAGAGGATAAATGTCAAGATAATTCAGCATATCTTCTATCGGAATCTGTGACGCAAATTCTTCAAAGACGAGTACAGATTGTCCGTGATAGCTGTCAAAATTTATCCCTGTACTACGGCGATACGCAGTAATTCTGCAAATATCGGACGCTCTGTGTTTTTGATATATTCCCATTGTTTTGCCTGTTCCTGACTTTCCGTAAACATAGTAAACGGTAACATTCCGTTTCTTTTCACGGAAAATATTTGAAAGTACGGTCTGCCTGAGTGCGTCAATTTCTTTTATCCTAAAAGCATATTTCGGATGGAGCTTGATGATTTCATATGTATCAAGTCCGTTTTCAATTTCTTCAATCAATGCAGACATATCAGGAGAATTCTCATCAACAGGCTTTGGCACATCACCGAACTCTTCAAATGTATCAATAAGATTCGTATGTTCCTTATCAGAGCCTTTCCACTTACCATCTTTGCGAAGATAGTCACGGTTTTCGATTACACTTCCGTTAGCCTTGTCAATGTGGGCGATAGGGAAGCGTTTTTTTCAATGTTGAAAAACGAATTGGTGACTTTGAGTAAATGAAAATGTGCGTGTGCCTTGTACCTGTTGTTGCAATCTCATCCACAAGGCAAAAATAATCAGGATTAAACAGATGCAGAATGTTCTTGATTTCAGCATGATTCAGTCCGTAATCAAGCGGATTGTTTACGGTCAAAAGCCATTTTCTCGACTGAAGATTTGTACTTCCCATACAACCTCCCTGCTACTGCTACATTGCTACGATAGGGGTAATACTACCCCTATCGCAGAGCCTCTGCACGGTGTGCTTAAGGCACACCATGCAAAGACTGATTTGGTGCAGTTTAAGCCTTTCCCGCATTGACAGCACGAATATTCTTCGCCGTTGCAGAAACCTTGTAGCCCTCGGGAGTCCAATACGGACGCATCTCAAGTCCGTCAAAGATGACCACCGGATAATGTTTATCATCAGGCTTTTCAAGTTTGCACTCGCCGTCAATCTTGACCGTCAGCTTTTCAAAAGCCTTGTCAGGCAAGGCAACGGTGTATTTAAATCCGCTGACCTCACCTGTTCTTTTGCCGTTCTCATAGACATATGACGGTGCAACATCAACAAGCACAGGATTTTTGCCGACAGTCTTGTTGGCATCAATTTCAACTAAATTGATATTCATAATTTTACCTCCAAAAAAATAATTTATCATCGATGACAGCTAAATTATATCATCGGCAAATTACATTCAACAGGCGATTTACTGTGTTCCCTTTTTTCGCATTCTGTGTTATAATAAAAATTTTTCATACAGCTAATGCATCTTTAATTCTATATTTTTTCTTATACTCCCCCCTCTTTTTATCTGAAATCGGCATTTTATCAATCGTTTCATCTATTCTCTGATTTATTTCGTTAATCGTATTCGGAACTTCTTCGAAAAAATTTATATTTTTGCTGTAATACGGAATAAAATCAGAATTGACTTTCTTTAAAACGCTCCAATATATTTTTGATGCGGGACAGTTACCCTCACAAATTCCTGCTTTATTGAGCAGAAATTTGCTCAGTCTGTAATCGACATTAAGCACCAAAACTGCACGAATTATTGTTATGGGTTTCATATCAAAATCATATCGGTTTACTATATGATCAACAGTTCCCTCGCCAAATCCGTACGCATCTCTATAATCAGCTCTTGAAACATTCATTGCTTCAAGAAGCTTGGTAAACGCCAAACCGATTGTATCGGCTTTAATCTGTTCAATAAATTTTTCAGTAGATAAAGTAATTGCGGCATCGCTTTTCATGATTGCCCACAAAACGCAATAGCCATGTATAAACCAAAAGTTTATATTGCATATATAAACTCCTTTCATTTTAAATTGATGTTTTTGCCGACTGAATCGACACCCAAACATCACGGGCGTTTGCCTAAATTTTATGTGAGGCAACTGCACATAGTTCATTTTTACCTGTTATCAGGTCTGTTTCAACCTATGTTTTTACTTTATCACTGTTAATAACATCTTAATTTGATGTCGTTTTTTATTTTCCTATCGCCTCCTTAACACGGCTGTCGGGATGTGGCATTATCTTGCAAACAAAAAGAGAGTACAAATAAAAATTGTACTCTCTTTATATACAATATTCTGTTTTTAGTATTCAAAAGGGCATACTACCCCCATCTTAATGCAATCTCTCTTTTTCAAATATCTCAATGTGACACCGTCACAAATCAATTCTTGACCATACGAAGTGCTTCTACACTTTTATAAATAAAAAGGAGCTACGAAGAATGGAGTCTTAAACTTCATTTCTTCACAATCCCTTGTTATCCCTTATATAATAGTTTAGGTCTGTCTTTGTTTTTTAAACGCACCCATAATCGGATACAACTATCCTTCAGGGGCTTACTTGTTCTCTTGATTTTCAAAAAATCTCAAACAAGTGGGCGACACATAAATCAGTATGTGTCTCACGATCTGATTAAAAATCAGATACTACTTAATCACAGCGTCCCTCATATTTCACTATATGCGGACTGCGACCGGCAATATTGCAGCGGTACATACTTCTCTTGAGTATTAGCCTTTTCTGCAATCTAATCGTTTTACAGCTTGACGAATTCTAACCTATCCAAAGGAAACGACTGTACATTGTCAACACCTATATATTATCACATTATCTTTTCGTTTTCAAGTGTTTTTTGCTTTAGTTACTTTAGGAATTAACTACTATTTCGTCAGTAAATGCCTAATCATAAAACCAAACCATAGTTCTCAACGAAAAAAAGATACACATCAAAGTGTACCCTTTTATTCTTCATATTTATCTCTCACGACGGATAAATTGAACGCAATTCACCCATTCAGTCCTGCCTTCTATTGATACTATCTCAAGCAGTAAATAATTCAATGTAGGTTCATCACGATTCACCACTAAATTATCAAAATACAAATTCTTTGTAAAAAGAATTCAGTCGAATAGCATTGAAATGACAGGTAAATTGTGATAAAATATATACAAAAGTTACATCATTTGGCAATACATTTGATTCAAATATAGTAATATTTCAGTTGCAAAGTCAGGTATTATTTATGGAACTTATTAACAACACTACCAAAACGCTCAAAGATGATTTGTCCGTTGAGATAAAAAAAGGAAGCAAACTTTCCATTGCCGCTGCTTGTTTTTCAATTTATGCATTTCAGGAATTAAAAAAGCAATTATCCGGAATTGATGAACTTCGTTTTATTTTTACCTCTCCTACTTTCACTACTGAAAAAGCTCCTAAAGAAAAGAGAGAATTTTATATTCCCAGACTAACCCGTGAAAAAAGTTTATATGGTACAGAGTTTGAGATAAAGTTAAGAAATGAACTCACTCAAAAGGCAATTGCCAAAGAATGTGCCGAGTGGATAAAAAAGAAAGTTACATTTAAGTCGAATATAAGTGATAAGACAATTCAGGGCGGTATTGTAGTAGATGAAGTTGGATACACACCGATAAATAACTTTACAACAATTGAGCTTGGTTGTGAAAAGGGCAATGTAATCAGCACAACTATTGTTAAGGATAATTCATTGGCAAAGACATTGCTTGCGGATTTTAATGAAATTTGGAACAATAATAAAGTATTGCAGGAAGTCACCGATGAGGTTATTGGCAATATAACGGCTGCCTACAACGAAAATTCTCCTGATTTTATCTATTTTGTTACACTCTATAATATCTTCAACGAATTTCTTGAAGATATTTCAGAAGATGTTCTTCCTAATGAGGCAACCGGATTTAAAGAAAGCAAGATTTGGAATATGCTTTACAATTTTCAAAAGGACGCCGCTCTTGCAATCATCAATAAACTTGAAAAATACAACGGATGTATTCTTGCAGACAGCGTTGGTCTTGGCAAAACTTTTACTGCACTTGCTGTTATCAAGTATTACGAAAACAGAAACAAGTCTGTACTTGTTTTGTGTCCTAAAAAGCTGACAAACAACTGGAATACATATAAAGACAACTATATCAATAACCCTATTGCATCCGACCGTTTGAGATATGATGTGTTATATCACACCGACCTTAACAGAACACACGGTAAATCTAACGGTCTTGATCTGGATAGGCTAAATTGGGGCAACTATGATCTTGTAGTTATTGATGAATCGCATAACTTCCGTAATGGCGGAAAAATAATTGAAAATCCTGATGAAGATGATAAAGAAAACAGATATGTAAAACTTCTCAAAAAAGTAATTCGTGCAGGTGTGAAAACAAAAGTTCTCATGCTTTCTGCAACGCCGGTAAACAATCGTTTTAATGATTTAAAAAATCAGTTAGCACTTGCGTATGAAGGTCACACTGAGTACATTGACAAAAAATTGAACACCACTCGCTCTATTGACGATATATTTAAAAACGCACAAAGGGCATTTAATACTTGGAGCAAATGGGATATTTCGGATAGGACAACAGACAATCTGCTGAAAATGCTTGATTTTGATTTTTTTGAAGTGCTTGACAGCGTTACAATTGCCCGCTCAAGAAAGCATATTCAAAAATACTACGATACTACGGATATAGGTACATTCCCGTCAAGGCTCAAACCAATATCACTCAGACCTAACTTAACTGATTTAAAATCAGCCATTACATATAATCAAATTTTTGAGCAGCTTATGCTCCTATCACTTTCAATATACACCCCCACCCACTATATTCAGGCAAGCAAAAAAGAAAAATATTCTGACTTATTTGGTAAAGATAAAGAAAAAATCGGATTCGACCAAATGGGTCGTGAGCAGGGTATTCGCAGACTTACTGCAATCAATTTGATGAAGCGTATGGAAAGTTCTGTTTATTCATTTAACCTTACGCTTACACGCATTAAGGCATTGATTGACAAAACCATAAAAGCGATTGACGATTTTAACAAGTTTACAGACACCAAACTTGACCTAACAGATATTTCTGATGTTGATGAATTTGACGATGAAGATCAGAATGTTGATGACCTTTTCTCTTTTGGTAAAAAAATAAAAATCAGTCTTGCCGATATGGACTATGTTTCATGGAGAAAAAGTCTGCAAAAAGATGCAGATATTCTTGAACTGCTTACTCTTATGGTTGGTGATATTACACCTGAACATGATTTAAAGCTGCAAGAACTGTTGAAAATAATTGACAACAAGATAAATCACCCGATAATGAAGCAATAAAAAGATAATTATTTTTACTGCCTTTGCCGATACGGCAGGATACTTATATGACAATGTAAGCACTTATGTAAAAACGAAATACGGTCTTAATACCGCAATGGTATCCGGTATGGTTGAAGGACGCACTACATGTCCAAATCTAAAGAAAGATTTGAACACAGTGCTTACATGCTTTTCTCCAATATCAAAAGACAAAAAATTGCTTATGCCAAATGATGATACAGAGATTGATTTGCTCATTGCAACTGACTGTATTTCAGAAGGTCAGAACTTGCAGGATTGCGATTATCTTATTAACTATGATATACATTGGAATCCTGTCCGCATCATTCAGCGATTTGGACGAATTGACCGTATCGGAAGCAAAAATAAAGTCATTCAGCTTGTAAACTTTTGGCCGGATGTAACCCTTGATGATTATATCAATCTTAAAGCAAAAGTTGAAACACGAATGAAAATTGTAGATATGGCTGCAACAGGCGATGACAATCTGCTAAGTGATGAAGAAAAGACCGACCTTGAATACAGAAAATCACAACTCAAACGCTTGCAAGAAGAGGTTGTTGATATTGAAGATATGTCAAGCGGTATTTCTATAATGGATTTGGGTCTTAATGAATTTAGACTTGATTTGCTTGAATATGTAAAGAATCATCCCGATATAGATAAAACACCTTTTGGACTTCATGCAGTCGCAAAAGCAAGTGATGAAATGCCGTCCGGAGTTATCTATGTGCTAAAAAATCGCTCCAACAGCGTAAACATAGATAATCAGAACAGACTTCACCCATTCTATATGGTTTATATCAGTGAAGACGGACAAGTTATATGTGACCATTTGTCGCCAAAAGCAATGCTTGACAAAATGCGTTATCTTTGCAAAGGCAAAACTGAACCATACACAGACCTTTGCAAACAGTTTAACAAAGAAACCCGTGATGGCAAAGATATGTCAAAATTTTCAGAATTGCTTGGCGATGCAATTTCATCTATTATCGAAGTAAAAGAAGAAAGTGATATAGACAGTTTCTTGGGTGGTGGACAGGTCAGCTTTTTGACAAACGAGATTAAGGGTTTAGATGACTTTGAACTTATATGCTTTTTGGTAATTAGGAATTAGAAATGAGAAATTAGAAATGGAAAATATTGTTTTTGAGAAAAGCAAAAAGTTTGCTTTGAGAATTATTAGAATGTACAAATATCTTTGTGGTGAAAAGAAAGAATATGTCCTTTCAAAACAGCTATTAAGAAGCGGAACAAGCATAGGAGCAAATATTGCCGAGGCAAACTGCGCAATTAGCAAAAAAGATTTTTTGGCAAAGATGTATATTGCTTTTAAGGAGTGCTCTGAAACTGCATATTGGTTAGAACTATTGTATGGTGCAGAATACTTATCTAAGGATGAGTTTGGTTCAATCAATTCAGATTGTGTTGAATTGAAAAAATTGCTTTCAAGCATAACTAAGACTATGAAGGATAACTCCTAATTCATAATTCCTAACTAATAACTGATTGAAACGGAGTGAAAATTGAAATGCTCGGATTACCAAAGACGACGGAAATGAGTAAGCAGCTTCCGAAAAAAGCTATTTATACAAAATTTCAAATGAATACAGCAGCAAAAGCAAAATTGATGCTGATATTTCAAGAATCACGATAGTAAATGAAATTGCTCCCAATAAGGTTAATATTCCTGCCGGAGAAGATGTAAAAAGTTTTTTTGTTTTGCTTGTTTCACTCAAAAAGAAAGAATATGATAAAAAAACGATAGCAACGCTTTCTAAGTTGATACCGCAGAATATTTTGTTTGTTCTTGAATATGAGAATGAAAGCAGACTTGCTATTTACCATACAAAGGTAATGCAGACAGAATGGAAACCTACTGAAAATCAACGAATTGAACTTCAGGGACTTAACCTTGATACAGTCTGGGAGAACATTGTTAAGAGTTTGGAGTGTGGAGTGTGGAATGAGGAGCTATCTCTTGATGAAAATTTAGCACTCCACGAACAGCAGGAAAAACTGCAAAAGCAGATTACCAAACTTGAAAAGCAAGCACGAACAGAGCGACAACCGAAGAAAAAGTTTGAATTGCATCAAAAAATCACTAAACTAAAAAAAGAATTAGGAGAATAAATATGGAATGGTTTAATAAGTTTATATCTATCTTAAAAATTCCACTAAAAATTTTGCTCCCGTCATTATGGATATTTAGTTTTGGTATTCTTTTTATGCCTGTACAAATATTAGAAAAAATCAATTTGTATGAGTGGAGTAAAAAGAATGGCTTTATGTTTGGACTAATTTTTGCAGTAACTACAAGTTTAATAATAGTATATATTATTACCTATTTGTTAAAGAAAATGAATAACTTTATTAGTAGTAAAACAAGAAACAAAAAAATAATTAAAGCTATAGAAAATATGAGTGAATATGAACGAAAAATTATTCTTGATGTTTACAAAGAAAAAACATATTCCGCCATATTGGATTATGCAAACCCTGTAGTAAAAACTCTATTGGCGAAAAGATATTTATATATGGGCAATAACGTTCCAGTTGAAATAACAATTGATAATCGTATGCACACAAGGATGACTTTACAACCATTTGTTAGACAAGCTTTAGAGTGGAAGTACAATAAAACTATTGATATGATAAAACATTTAGAAGACAAACTCAATAAAGCAAAAAAAGAAAATGATAAGCAAGAAATAATTAATAAAATAGAATCATATAAACAAATTGAAGTTTCTTTAAGGAGATAAACATGGAAAAGTTGAAAATGCAGACAGCGAATAAGGCTGATGAGAATTTTAAGAGATTAGCAGAAATGTTTCCTAATGCTGTGACAGAGGCAAAGGATGAGAACGGTGAAATAGTTCGTGCTATTGATAAAGATGTACTTATGCAGGAAATAAACACAAAGGTGGTTGACGGCAAAGAGGAACGCTATCAGTTTACTTGGCCTGACAAGAAGAAGTCCGTTCTTCTTGCCAATGCCCCTATCAATAAGACCTTGCGTCCTGTTCGAGATGATGAAACAACTCCAACTGGAGCAGACAGTGAGGGAAAACCATATTGCAGTAGTGGCAGCGTGAATTTTGATAATACAGAAAATCTTTATATTGAGGGCGATAATCTTGAAGTTTTGAAACTCTTACAGGAAACTTACCTCGGCAAAATAAAAATGATTTACATAGACCCGCCGTATAATACGGGTAATGACTTTGTTTATAATGATGAGTTTGGAATGAGGAATGAGGAATGGAACGAAGTCAGCGGAAATTATGACGAAGACGGAAATCAAATCACCGGCAAACTTGAGAAAAATACAGAAAGCAACGGCAGATTTCATACGGATTGGCTGAATATGATGTACACGCGCCTTCGCCTCTCAAAAGATTTGCTTACAGCTGATGGAGCTATATTCGTTAGTATTGATGACAACGAGCAAACCAACATAAAGAAGTTATGTGAAGAAGTATTTGGAGAGTCGAATAAGGTTGCTGAATTTGTTGTTATTCGTGCCGAAGGTGGCGGAATGGCGAAACAGGTTATAAAGGGACACGATTATTTGTTTGTATATGCAAAGGACATCACAAAGTTTTCCCCTTTAGGTAAACCGAAAGATATTAGAGGAAGAGTGATTGAAAAAAATGGAGAAAAATATTGGATTCAAGAAGATTGGTTACGAAAAGAATTTGGTAAGTATGGAAACTGCCATTATGAGGAAATTCTCGAGTTCAAGGGTCAAGAAAAACTCGATGAAATAGACAAAGGATTAAAAAAAGGAGAATACATACTTATTCCGAAGCCTAATGGTATGAATGTAGTTGGCAAGCTCAGAAACATAAAAGAAGACTCTTCCAAGTTTTATTCAATACTTAAGCACTTGTCGGCAAACGGCATAAAAGACTTGAAAAGCCTTGACCTTGACAAATTCTTTAGTTACCCAAAACCGGTCTCGTTGGTGCAAGAATTGGTTGCAGGTATGACAATTTTCTCATCCAAAGAAAATGATATCATACTTGATTTCTTTTCTGGCTCGGCAACAACAGCTCACGCAGTTATGCAACTTAATGCAGAAGATGGTGGAAATCGCAAGTTTATTATGGTACAGTTACCTGAAGAAACAGATAAAAAGAGTGAGGCATACAAAGCCGGTTACAAAAACATTTGTGAAATCGGCAAAGAGCGTATTCGCCGTGCGGGACAGAAAATTAGGAATGAGCAATTAGAAATTAAGAATGAAGGCGATAACTCCTCACTCCAAACTCCTAATTCCTCACTTGACACCGGTTTCCGTGTATTGAAATGCGACAGCTCTAATATGAAAGATGTTTATTATAACCCTGCCGAGTACGAGCCGTCTCTTTTCTCAAGTCTTGAAGATAACATTAAAGAGGACAGAACTCCGGAAGATTTGTTATTCCAAGTAATGCTTGACCTTGGAATTTTGCTTAGCAGCAAAATTCAAGTTAGGAGTGAGAAAGTAGGAATGAGGAATTATTCTTACTTTGATGTTGAGGATGGATATTTGATTGCTTGCTTTGACAAAAACATTGATGAAGAAGTCATCACGGCTATTGCCAAGCAAAAACCATATTATTTTGTTATGCGTGACAGCTCTATGGCAAACGATAGTGTTGCAACCAACTTTGAGCAGATTTTCGCCGCATATAGCCCTGACACAGTAAGGAAGGTGCTTTAATATGAATAAAAACTATAGAAAAAATTTTCTTAGAGAAAATATAATGTACGGTGTATATGGACGCATTTTATTAGAACATTTTTCTGATTCGTATGATTATCTTGAGAAATTTAAAAAATTAAATAAAAAAACAAATTCTTATGACGAGTTTTCAAATATCAAAAATCAAATAGAATCAAATTATATTGAAATCATCGTTTTTTCCATAATGTGTGTGGAATCGTTTTTAAACGATTATATTGCATCATGTATATTAGATGATAATTATTATAAAAATTTTGATATGTTAAATGTATTGGCAAAATTCAATTTAATTGTGCAGTTTATTTTTAAGGATAATTCTGATAAAAGCGAAAAATGTGCTTCAATGCTAAAAGGATTAAATCGCAATAGAAATAATTTAGTACATTCAAAAAGCAACAACGCAACACATATAGCTTATCGTTCTTTAGAAGAATTAGAAGAAATAAAACCTAAAATGAATGACGAAGATTTTTTTGATAATATAATAAAACAAGATAAAAATTCTTGTTTTAACTTATTTAATGGTTCAAAACAGGCAATTATTACAGTTGTTGAATTAGCAAAGTATTTTGATTCTCAAGATATTGATTTATATGCATCTTTCAAAATATTTTCTTTTAGTAAAAAGGATTGGCTAAATGAATCACAATGTAGTAAAAAACAATTAAAAGCATTTGAAATATTAAATTTTAAAAATATATTATAAAGGGAATTATAATGAAGTTTAATTTTAAGATTCAACAATATCAAACGGACGCAGTTGATGCTGTTATAAATGTCTTTAACGGTCAAGGCTTTCATGATAAAACAAATTACATCCGTGACCTTGGTAATAAAAATCAAACCGATGCGCAGATGACCATTAACACTCCCGATGAAGAATTTGATGTTATAAATGTAAAAACGAGCTTGTTGAACTTTCTGACGAGCAGTTATTACAAAATATTCACACCTTGCAAAGTCAGAATAACATAAAGCTCTCCCCTTCCTTGTAAAAGATTTGGGCAGATGCAGTATTGATATTGAAATGGAAACCGGTACCGGTAAAACCTATGTATATATCAAAACTATGTTTGAGCTAAATAAAAAATACGGCTGGAGCAAGTTTATTGTGGTGGTACCGAGCATTGCTATTCGTGAAGGCGTAAAGAAATCGTTTGAAGTAACCACTGATCACTTTATGGAACACTACGGCAAAAAAGCTCGTTTCTTTATCTATAACAGTTCAAATCTGAATCAGCTTGACAACTTTTCAAGCGGTTCAGGTATCAATGTTATGATTATAAATACACAAGCTTTTGCTACATCTCTTAAAGAAGGCGGTAGAAGCAAGGAGTCCCGTATTATTTATTCAAAGCGTGATGAATTTGCATCTCGCCGTCCGATTGATGTAATCAAGGCCAACAGACCGATTATTATTCTTGACGAGCCGCAGAAAATGGGCGGTGATGTAACACAAAAGGCATTGAAAAACTTTAATCCGCTTTTCAGTCTTAACTATTCTGCTACCCACGCAAAACACCATAATCTTGTTTATGTACTTGATGCTCTTGATGCATTCAACAAAAAACTTGTCAAAAAAATTGAAGTTAAAGGTTTTGAAGTTAAGAATTTAAGAGGTACTGACAGCTATCTATATCTTGAACAAATTGTGTTATCGCCAAAGAAACCGCCAATGGCGAAAATTGAGCTTGAAATCGGATATAATAAGTCAATTAACCGAGAAACACGAATTCTCGGTGTAGATGATAACTTGTATTATGTTTCCCAAGAAATGGAACAGTATAAGGGTTATACCATCTCTGAAATTAACCCTCTTTATGGTACAGTAACTTTCACTAACGGCAAAGTAATCAAAACCGGAGATGTTGTTGGAGATATTTCTGAAAACGATATGCGCCGTATTCAAATTAGAGAAACCATACTTTCTCATTTTGAAAAAGAAGAAAAACTCTTTGACAAGGGAATTAAATGCCTATCATTATTCTTCATTGATGAAGTTGCAAAATATCGTCAGTATGATGAAAACGGAGATGAAGTTCTTGGTGAGTACGGCAAGATATTTGAGCAGGAATACATCAGTGTATTAAACGACTATGTAACATTGCTTGATACCCCGTACCAAAGATATTTAAAGTTCATCTGTAGTGATGCAACTAAGGTACATACAGGTTACTTTAGTATTGATAAAAAAGGTCATGCTATTGACAGTAAATTAAAGCGTGGCAGTGAATTTTCCGATGATATTTCAGCATATGACCTTATCTTAAAGAACAAAGAAAGATTGCTTTCATTTGACGAGCCTACAAGATTTATATTTTCTCATTCCGCACTTCGTGAGGGTTGGGATAATCCAAATGTTTTTCAGATTTGTACACTCAAACATTCCGATAGCAACACCGCAAAGCGTCAAGAAGTCGGTCGTGGACTTCGTTTGTGCGTAAATCAGAACGGCAATCGTATGGATGCGGAAAGTTGTGGCGAATCTGTACATGATATAAATACCCTAACGGTTATTGCAAGCGAAAGCTATAAAACATTTGTTACGGATTTGCAGTCGGATATTAAATCTGTACTTTATGACAGACCTACTGTTGCAACAAGTGAATATTTCAAAGGCAAGTATGTTAAGGTTGATGATGTACCTACGCTCATTGACGATAAAACCGCAAATAAAATTTACAAATATCTTATCAAAAATGATTATATTGATGATGACGATAAGGTTACTGACAAATATCGTCAAGAAATTAAGAGTGGTACTGTCGCTGAACTACCGGAAGAATTAAAACCTATGGCGGATGGTATACATACGCTTATTCAGTCTGTATATGATGACAACATTCTTCAAGATATGTTTACAGATGGTCACGAAACAAAAGTCAAAGATAATCCTCTTAATGATAACTTTGCCAAAAAAGAATTTCAGGCATTATGGAACGAGATAAACCACAAATACGCTTATACAGTAGAATTTGACAGCAATGAACTTATACAAAAAGCCATTGCTCATATTGATGATAAATTATTTGTTACTGAACTTCAATACACCACAACTGTCGGTCATCAAAAAGAAGAAATGAATGAATACGAAGTTGAGCGTGGAGCTTCCTTTACCAGCGAAAAAACGAGAGTACAAACACTTAGACACACTGAAACAAGTCAAGTCAAATACGATCTCATTGGCAAAATTACTGAGGGAACATCATTAACAAGAAAAACTGTATCAGCAATTTTACAGGGCATAAATATCAAAAAATTCTATATGTTTAGAAATAATCCTGAAGAATTTATTACAAAGGTTATCAGGCTTATCAATGAGCAAAAAGCTACAATGATTGTAGATCATATTTCTTACGATACTATTGAAGGAAAATACGATAGCACAATCTTTACAGCCGAAAAAAATACGCAGAGCTTTGATAAGGCATTCCTTGCAAAAAAAGCAATTCAGGATTATGTGTTTACGGATGGTTCTGCAGAAAAGAGTATTGAAAGAAAATTTGCAGAAGATTTGGATGTAGCGGAAGAAGTATGTGTTTACGCAAAACTTCCGAGAACATTTCAAATACCTACTCCCGTCGGCAATTATTCTCCTGACTGGGCAATCGCTTTCTACGAAGGAACGGTTAAACATATCTTCTTTATTGCTGAAACAAAGGGAACAATGGAAACGCTTAATCTTAGACCGATAGAGCAAGCAAAGATTTCTTGTGCCAAAAAATTGTTTAATGAAATGTCAACAAGCAATGTTGTTTACCATGATGTTGACAGTTACCAAAGCTTATTAGACATTATGAATTCAATATAAACAAAGAAGAAAAGTCGAGTTTGTGTATTCAACTTGACTTTTCTTCATACAACATAGTAATACACATTAAAAAAGTGAATACAAAACTAACAAATAAATGAAACAACTATAATACTTGTCAAATAAATACTATGGAAAATATAAGAATCAACAAAGTGCAGAAAGCGGCATTCGAACTAATTCAATCAGATGCAAGATTTTTAAATACAATAATTGATATCAATACAAATGCTAAAAATATTGATAGTAATTTTTTAATGATGTGTCAACCCTACATAGGAATATTTGCAGATGGTGCAGAACAATGGTGTCGAAAAATGGGGTTAGCCGCACCAGTGTTTAACAAAAAAGAAAAGACTTATTATTCTTCTCTTAGACAAGGGCATAAGCTTTTTGAAAAATCTTATAACGATTATACTAAAGCTCTAATGCATCAATTTTACAAAAGTGATAATTATTTCTTTAGAATAAGTGGATTGCGTAAAAATGCCTATTATAATGTAGGAACTGATATTTGCAATGGAGAATTCTGTGGCAATACAATTTTGTGTGCTTTACACACTCCCATTGATGATTTTGAAGATAAAAATTCAGGTGATTTCATTAGCGAGATGGGTGTAATCGTAGGTAAATTGGCTGCTTTTTTAGGGTGCAGAAACTTTCCTCCATATAATTACGATGATATCAATAACATAGTTATATATAAAGACTATCACTTTTATCACAATTGCCCATTAGTTTTAAAAAATGATGTAGGGTTTGTATTGTTTTCAATTCTTTGCAATATCAATTATGCAATAAAATTTGTTGAAAACTACTTCGTTGAAAACATTCCCCAAAAATTCAAATTTGCCTATTTACAATATTATTACCTTTGCGACTTTATAAGGGAAATGAACGAATCACTAAACACCAAGTTGGAATTAAATAGTTCTCTTAAAAACAGAAATATTAGAAATTGCCTTGCACATTATGGACTAGGACAATTTATGAAAGAAACTGACATTGATAAAGAAGATATCCTTAAAGGCATAACGGTAAAAGCTTTCAATATGGAATACTACCATTGCAAAGAACTTCTTTACTATTACCTTAACAAATTAGCTATACAGATAAAGTACAAAATATTTTAGTACGCTATCCCAAAGGTAGAAAACTGAATTCTAACTGATTATCACTGATTTTCCGATATGTGAATCCTTCTTCTTTTCAGGCCCAATAATTTTTTATATTGCTGTATATGTCAATATTCTCTTGTCATAATAAAACCTCCTATTGTAGTTTCTTTAATTCTACCATAGAAGGTCATTTTTCATTATCCACTTTTTACGAACTTGTGCAAAGAATTATGGAAGTTATTGAACTGAGTAACAAAGCATTTATGGGTTATAATTTTCAATGAAAGTATTGATGATAAACAGATAAAGCGTTTGCTTTTGGTGTTTAGACAGTCTTTATAAACGGTCAAATAGCAAGGCAAATTAAAGCTGAGGATATGGAAATTGTCCTCAGCTTTTGGTTGTTTTAGGGGGGATTTTTCGATGATTTTTGTGTGAATTTTGAATATTATGCATTGGCAGTTTTTAACTGATGAAATCTTGTAAGGGTTTTCTAAAAATTTTTCTAAAAAACTTTCTGAATTTTAGAAAATAAAGAACAATATATTAAATATTGTTCAGTACTGTAAATTCCTGAGATTGCAGATAATCACTGTGCTTTTTGGACTTTGCAGCATTAGGCGATACAAGATAATACCACTTCTGAGCCGCTCCAAAACCGCGTGCCGAGGGTTCAAGTCCTTCTGCCCCTGCCAAGCAAAAACGGCTTAAACACTGCGTTTAAGCCGTTTTTTTGATATAATTTTATGTACGAGACACGGTCTGAATTTCCGCTGTTGATGCTCATTTCAGGCATCAAAATGTTCAACAGGCGCTAATAATTCCAACGTTTCCGTCTGCTACATCATCAAAATAGCATCAAAAATCATCACATCTACCGCTGTATTATCTTGTTAGCATCATTATATCGTCAAGAATATCAAATAACCCAATAAATTTAGGCTTTGAGAAAAATTAATTTTCCAAAGCCTTTTCTTTGTTTACAGCGTAGCATATTTTGATTTATAAATGTGTCCCGCTGAATATACTATATATTTCACATTCATGAATAATCCTGCAATTCTATTTTTAGAATAGAACAAAAGGTAGTTTTGTCAATTTACATCTAATTAATATTACGGCGGTTTTCTTCGTAAATTAACATAGCTTCCACCTGTTTTTAATTATCTTGTCTTTTGTACAGGTTATCTGTTAGGTGAGTACTTTTTATTAGACTTTTCATAACAGTTATCACATAAGGTTTTTGCCCGCAGTAAATCCTTTCTAAGTTCTCCTTTAGCACCGCAATGTTCACATTGTTTTTGCTTTTTTCATAGCTACGCACTATTTTGGCTATATCACTTCTGAGCTGCTTTTTAAAATCATCAGAATGGTTATTATTTGAGGCTAATCGCAGACTTAAACTTCTGACACCAATAATGTCCAGAGAGTGTATTGGGCAAGGGGCATCTTCATATGAATGGTAACTGCAAATAACATGTAACCCTCGTATCATGTTCTTATAAAATTATGCTATTCTGAAACTGCTGAGTATTGCGATAACTTCCTTTTCTTCTTGCGGTGTGAATTCTTCCGAGTTAGAAGCAGTAAAAGAAATTGTACTTGAATACCAGAAGGTATATTCACCGCTTATTGCTCTTCTTACACCCTCTCTTATACCCTCTTCACTAACTGGAAGTACAGCATATGCAACATTTCCATCAACCTCTGTGTACTCTCTGTCGGTTTTCATATTTAGTTTTCCTATTGTTTTTATCCTTGCTACCATAAATTCACCAAGTGAACTATGGTCTGTTGCCTGTACAAAACCCGGAACAAATTGTGATGAAGCAACTTTACTGATTTCTTCTTTATTCATATAAACTCCGCTGCCTCCACCCTGTAATTCACCTGAGTAATGTAAAAATGTCACGCTTGCACCTCCATCGTTTTCAAGAGTAACAAGTTCCTCCTGCTGATTGCATTCTTCTTTTGTAACGCTCCAATTATCGGGATAATTAAATACAAATGGAGGATATGTAACCTGATTCACTTCCTGATAACGAGTGATATATTCATTGTTAAGAGCTACAGTTTTTTCTCCCTTTTCAGCATTACTAACATCCTTCTCTGTCGCACTCTCAGTTGCATGCTCAGTTTTCTTAGTTGTTTCCTGAACTGTCATTGGCTCTGTCGTTTGAGCTTCTGTTGCTTTTGTTGACAATATTACCTGCGTTGCAGTTGTTTCCTGCAATTCAGAACTTTCACCGCCGCAAGAACAACTAAAAAGTGCAACAGCAATAATTAATACAGATAAAAATATTTTGTAAACAGCACGCATTTTTATTTCTCCTCGTTAAATCATTCTACAGCATATGTCCAATGCTCTATTCCTATTTCATCCCATATTTCATAATAATTCCAAGTGTTTCCTTTATCGTCCCAAGCATTTCCTTTATCATCAAAATATGAAGTTCCGTCCTCATCAGTATAGCTATGCCAACTACCCTCTACATATCTTCCGCCTACCATAGTTCCGTTTCCGCCATTGTTATTGCTTGTACTGTTACCGTCGCTATAGCTATTATCACTGCTGTTATTACTTGTCCCTGCATTATAATCGTTGCTTTCACCATAACTATTATCTTCATTTGAAATATCATTAACTGACGAAACGTCGTTATACGATGAATTTTCGCTCTCTTCTTGTTTTTTCTTCTCCTCAGCCGCTTTTTTATCCTCTTTCAGCTTTTTGCTCTTCGGTCTTTTTCAATCTCCTGAATTCTGTCACTATAAGAACTTATTAAGCCATCTGTCTTTTTTAAATAACTATCAGCATTATTCTGACTATTTTGATTAAACACAATTTCTTTTTCAGAATCAATTATTTCTTTTAAAGAATTAAATTTATCAATACAGCCTTGTATTTTCTTTTTATCATTCATTTTATTAAGGCTGTCACTGATGATTGTATTATCCTTTATTATCTTGTCGTAATCATCAGTAAAATATTTTTGCATTTTCTCAAGAGTTTCACTGTACTTTGGCTCAACAGCGTTTAATACTTCAACAGCTATTTCGTCATTTGTTGAAGGCTTATTTTTTATAAAGTCTGATAATTTTTCAAGCTTTTTGCTCCTGTCAGTTTCATCTAAAAAATCAGCATATGTATCGTCTATACTTTTAATTCGTTCCTCTGTCTGTTGCTGTAAAGTGTAATCATTGTAGGCTCTTACACCGAAAACTGTTCCCGCAACAGCAACAACCGCTACGCAGACAACTGCGATAATTATGATGCATTTCTTTTTCATTTCATCGTCCCCAAATAATTTTATATCTTCTTACAATCTTCTTTTTCTAATTCCTTATTTATATAACCGCAAAATTTACACTCATATGTTATTTCATAAGTTTTTCTTACACCGGGAATATACCGTTCAGAATGCCCTACTATTTCTCCGGAATTGTTTCTATTCTCAAGTTGAACTTTTATAGATATGTTTTCTTCGTTTATAAGCTTTCTGGTAATCATCAATGCGTCAATCTTTTTACAAGCAGGACATCTGTATTTTATTATTGTATGAATCTCTGAAAAAACATATGATATTACAGCAATTACGAGTGCAATAACAAGTATTACAGCCATCCATTTAATCTGCATTATATTTAGTATTAACGGAACAATTATAAAAAAAGAAAGCAGTGATAAACCAAATACTTTAAGATAGTGTCTATAATGTTTGATAAACAACATTAAAATAAGCGGCAATATAGCTATTACCGATACACCTATCAAAAGTATCTTAGCAAAAGCATCTATAAGATAATTTATCATATATCCGTTATTGACAGTATCTCCATTAAACCATTGCATAAATGCTCTGTTATACTCCAAACTTGCTGCTCCAATTGGAATTAATGAACACAAAACACATAAAACAGCAATACAAGTCAAAGCAATAATCATTATAACTTTTTTTGCTTTCTTTTCTCGTATTGCAAAAGATACGCACAATAATAAAAATCCAATTAAATCAATTATGAACAATATATTCAATATATTTCCACCGTAGAATTTAATCGGCAAATATTCAGCACCGGTAATACTATCGTACCCGCCTGATACTAAATATCTAATATACAAAAATACTCCATAACCCACGCTAAAAGCTAATACAGATAAAAACAAAATATTACATATTGATTCTAAAGGAGCAGTTTTAAATTTCTCTATTCGCAATTTAATCTTATGCTTTATATTATGAAATACTGAATCTTTTTTCTTCGTTTTATCATTATTCTTTTTATTCTGAGCTTTTTCTTTTTGATTGAAATTATGCACAGCTGATTTGCTTATACTTTCTCTGTCAGAATTCACGTTTAATTTATATAATGACATAATCCCATCAGACAAAAGCTTATAGTCTTTGTCGTTTTTATCATCAAAGTTTTCCAACAATCTCAAAAGTATTGCCACTGCATCATTATAGCCATCCATATGCACGTTATTAAGGAAGTCACCTTGAATAATATTGAAATATTCATCGGATATTTCTTTTAGCTTTGGATTATCAGCGCTTCTAAGCCTCATAAGAATTGACATAAAGAAACCACGCTTACTTATGTTTTCACAGGCATTTTTTAAAAACTGCTTTAAAGCCTGTTCATTACTGATATTTGTCCAAGGCAAGGAATTATCGACATTACCGTTCTCAATATTACTGTGAGAATTAAACAAAGGCTTGACCCTATATTCTCCATTTACACTTTCTACATAATCCCATAAATAGAAATAATTTATATATTTAGTGAAATTACGCTTATCAAACAAAAGCTGATTACCGTACGAAAAACCGTCATTTTTGAGCCATACTAAAGAAGAATCCCAAAAATCAAAAGTTTTTCCGTATCGACCACTGTTAAAACGACGAGGAACAAGCACCATATTTCCTATTGTATGATATAAATCAGCAAATCGAATAAAGTCAGGCTCTTTTTGAAGTTCAAAAAGAAGTTCTTTTGGATAATTACAATATATCTGTAAGCAGTCCATAAAGCTGTAATTATTCTTTTGATACTGCCTTAAATTACTGTTTTCAGATTTGCTCAGAGCATAACCCATTAATGCATTAAAAGTCGTCTGCATTGAATTCATCGTATCTCCGCCAAACTCGCCCTGAAAATTCGGAGTTGAAATTACACCTGAGGAATAATATCCCTTTTCCCAATTCCAGAGTTTTTTATAAACGTCAAGCGTAAGCGCATTTCTTCCGTCAGAGCCATCACAATCGGGAATATCACCGTATATGTTCAGACTATGCAGACAAAACTTTTCGGCATTACTAAGGTTTTGTTTATCTTTGTCCACCTTTACTCCTGTTGATTTATAGGCAAGATACCTTTCTATCGGATTAAGTGCTTCATAGGCTGAATTACCGTATTCAAAATCCAAACAGTATTCATATGGTTTTTCTTCGTTTTTAACGAATGTTTCAATTCTGTCATATCCCATTTTTATTTCTCCTCAATTAATTTTTAAAGGCAAAATACATTTAAAACCGACTACTTAATCAATCAATACCTTTATTCTATCAAATCTTTACTCGACTTTTTCCGCTTAAATAATATATTTTTAAAAATATTAACTTCTGTTTTCAACTATTTTCTCAACATACTGCAAAACACCGTTTGCAACCTCTCTGCGATACGGTCTATCCTGCGACACTTTTCCGTCATAAAAAGGCGGTAAAGTGTTTTTCTCTGCCAGTCTGTTGAGCACATTAACATTACCCAACAAAGCATTATGGTATGTAGTTCTTGATTTATCAAGCTCTTCAATTTTAATTTTATAATTATCTTTATCAACATTTCCGTTTGAAAAGATTTTCATACATATTTCAAGTTTATATATCTGGCTGTGATATTCCTCAAAGGAGATAAGACACCTTTCAATAGTATTCAAAATTTTTTCATCATCCTTGTAAATTTTCAAAAGGCTTGATATTGTTTCCTCGTTAATCATAATACGCTCCTTGTAAATTTACTTTTCTATATATTTTTTATTAAGACTCATAACCTTTTCTATAACCATATTTCTGACCGATTCAGGTTCAATTATCTCTACTCTGTCGCTGTACTGCAACGCCCAATTTGCCATAGCGTACGGACTGCACTTAACTTCAACTATATCGTCATATGGTTCTGATTCTTCTGTTCTTATGTATTTAAATGTATCACCAAACCAATCGTACATAAAAGTGTAATCAGCACGCAAAGGCTTTGACGGATTATTTTTTTCTTTTGGACTTTTTATTCTCAATTTAATCTTTACAGGATTATCAAAAGACATATTCAAATGAGATAACTGAAAATCTTCGCTCCACGACTGAGGAAGATTATCAACCTTCCACTTGCTGACTGACGGAATACCGTTTATATTATGTTTTTCATCTCTCCCGGGGATTTCAATTTCCGACATTAAATCAATACGCCATATCGACATATTTGTGATTGTTTTCTCGCTAAACACAAGCTCTTTACAAGCTAGTAGATAGTATCTTCCGCCGCTTGCAACAATATAATAAGGACTGACCGTATCTTTCTTATTGTGATTCGGCACAAGCTTTTTGTACTTGTCATAGCCGTTAAAAGTAAAGCTTATTTGCACACCGTCATCTATTGCATGCTGAATCTTCAGCAGATTTTCACGCAGGATTTCTCTGTCGACAAGCACAGGCTCTTTTATTCTGCAAATATTCTTTGCACCTTTTTTATAGAATTTGGTTGTCAGGTTATTTTCTATTTTTTTAATAATCTTGTTTGCAGATTCCGTATCTATTGTTTTTGAAAACAAAATACTTTCAATCATACTGTTAATTTCCTCATATGTGAAAGTATGATTATAATACAACCCTCGGATTCTCATTGTCTGATTATCGTCATATTCATCTTCTGAATCGCTTTCATCAAGCGATTCAGCCCCGAATTTTTTGACGAAATCTTTAAAAATAAGTTTCCATTCATTTTCAGACTTTACTCCGTATTCATCAAAATTCAAAGCCATCGCCATTTTTACAATCGTGTCGTTATAGGTTTCCTTGTCACCCAGATACGGCTCGATTTCAGATTCTCTTCTTAAAGCCGCCTGTGTTACAGTGTGTTCGCTGTCAGAATTCAACTTTAAATATTCAAGTATCTTGAACGCTCTTTCAAGCTTTGAAAATCTCTCTTTTTGTTCTTTCATTTTACTTGCCTCCGTTTCAAATTCATTATATCACACATTTGCTCGGTTTTTTCCAACTTTCTGCAAAAATTTTAAATAAAAAATATTTTAAATTTAAGTTTAAGCGGAAAACTCCGCCTGACTGATTGGCATAATAGTCAATGTCAGCTGAACAAATGAATAATTAAGGAAGGCGGAATTTAAATGAGCAAAATTTCAAAAGAAGCGAAGAAAGAAGAAACTGTTAAAAGATTGGAGGAATTAACAAAAACATTTAATCTGCGACCGAATATATATTAAAATATTTTAAGGAGGATAAGCTTTATTACTCATACATAACCTGTAAAGGTCTGCTGGGGACTATTGACACCATTAACTACGATAAAAGGTATGCTGAAGTCGTTGACAGATTTGCAGAAGAATATGATTGTCTTGTTTATCACGTCATTGAAACCGGCAACACTATAGCGTTATTGTTTGTCAGCGATAACAAGGAAGGGTGGGAATTCGAAACACTCTGCTGCGGTCAATATGTTTTTGCATATGTGTGCAACTTTGACAATCCCGATTATTCAGAATTTTGGGATATTATTATAAGCAGCTTTAAAGGAGCTTTAATCAGGATAGGAGAATATGTTCGGGTAACAGATTCATCTGAGAATATTTTTTGAAAAGGAGAATTGTTATGGAAAGAAGAAGAATTACAGTATTTGATAAATCAAAAGAATTCCAAAAAATTGAGCAGAACAAATGCAACGAAATGATTATCAATGATATACTGAACCCACTGCTTCAGATAATTTATGCGCTCAGAGAAAGCGATAATTTCAACAACATCCCCGGTACTGATGTCGGCAAAAAACAGGCTGGGACTATTACACAAGCGAATTTAATAATATTTACAGAGCCATTAACTGCAACTTATTTCTTTCAGAATATCAATACAGAGAAATTTACAAAACAGTACAGGGAATTCACTCATACACAAGAAAGTTTTCAGGTGCTGACGGCTTGCAGGACTTTTTCTTTGAAGCAAACGAAAATCTGCATTACTACACATTTGCATTCAGCGAGGACGGAAAACGCTGTAAAAATTATTTAAAAATTCGTCAGGACAATGCCCCGACTGAAAACGAGTATTCAACGTCAGAAATTTACCACGCAAAAAACGCTCTAAGAAATGATGAATTGAATCTCCGTTTGAAGAGGAAGATTTTTTTGTTGAAGAACTTGCTTATGCGGTCAGAGTGATTTTTATAAACATAATCAGGGAAAATGAAAGAGAATCAAAACCTTAAAACGCCGTACATAAAACTATAATAATTACATAAAAAATGCGCAGCCATAAAGAGCTACGCACGAAAAAAGCACGGCTCATTTGCTGCTACACAAAACTTTCACTACATCTCAGTGCATATGAAAATTGAGCCTGCAATTTTTACCAGGAAAAACACAAACCGAGATGTAATTATTTTTAGTTTTGTGTAGCACTTTTATATACTCAAAGTTTGCAAGAAAGGGCAAATACAAATTCTAATTATCTGAAAGACTTAGTAACTTCACAGAGATTTTTCCTTTGAAGTTCATTCAACTTTCTGTTAGTTTTCAATTCTGGAATGTATCTCAGGCATAAAGCAACAGTACAATCGAGACCGCCGAAAAGTTTGTGTAAAAGTGAATAATGAACTTCCTTTCAAGCAATAATTGAAACAGAAAAATTAAAGCTTGAAAGGAAGTTTTTTTAATGGAAAAGCACCGGCAGAAATGATGAAAGAATTTGTAAGAAGTCAGAATTTCACATCAACAGATGAAGTGATGACAGCGATGAAAGATATGATTCAAGACAGTTCTTCAGGAGGTTATGGAATGTGAGCTTGCCGATGAACTGGCGTATGAGAAAAGCGTAAAGAACGTTGAATGAAT
>ENA-OQIW01000049-OQIW01000049.1-human-gut-metagenome-genome-assembly--contig:-NODE-49-length-27190-cov-1.705465_pt1 | contig 27190 bp, 32 predicted proteins | sample MGYA00242586_ERZ504751 | MGnify/ENA primary metagenome ERZ504751 (study PRJEB26092, sample SAMD00036349) | human gut metagenome | host: Homo sapiens | study: EMG produced TPA metagenomics assembly of...
GTGATAAGCTTTTTACGTCATTCATTGACATTGAACCTCCTAAGTTGAAATGTTGTGGTTGCCAGACCAACTTCATTGTATCATTAGGAGGTTCTTTCCTTTTCTATAAGAATTTTTTACCGACCCCCAGTTTAACTGGGGGTTTTGTCATGCCTATTCGGCGTACAACAAAACGACGCCGCTCCCGAAGGAACGACGTCGTTTTTTATTTGCATTATATTATGTTTTTATTAATAATTCCTCACCATAACCTGACGGCTTAGATGTGGAATAAACCTAACATAGCACCACCAGCCAAGGAAATTAAGGACATTACGAAAAGACGTGGAGCACAGAATTTCAACATATCTTTAATTTCGATACCGGCCAAGCCGCAAGCCAAGAATGTAGTTGCAGCATGAGGAGTTACCAATACGCCGTAGTTTTTGGAAATCAACATAGCCATAGCCATGTCCTGAGGGTTTACACCGAATTTTTCACCTACGCTGATAGCCAATGGTACCAAGCCGAAGAAGTAGGAATCAGTACCGAGCAACATACCGATAGGTACACCGAGGATACCGAATACAGTCTGCAAATGTGGTCCTAAGAAATCAGGCACAAGAGCGATTAACATGGTAGCCATGTTATCCATCATTTTAGTACCGCTCAAAACGCCGAGGAATACGCCGGATGCCAACAAGATCATAGGCATGGTCAACGCTGTATCAGCATGCATTTTGATTGCTTTAGCCTGAGCTTTAGCGCCCGGGAAGTTAACGATCAAAGCAATAGCCAAACCGAACATGAAGGCACCGTACAAAGGAATCTTTGTGAAGCAGAGTAACAAGATAACAACTAAAGTTAAAAGACCATTGAACCATAACAATTTAGGGCGTTTCATAGCTTCGATATCTTCAGTCGTAGCATTGCTGTCAGCCGGTACAATAGAAGAGTCGAGTAAAGCAGCTTCGCCTGTAGGGTTAAGGCCCGCACCGCGGCGTTTTTCAACTATGCCCATGTAAGCAGCGAATACCATTAAGATTACGAGACCAACACCTTGCAATGGAATCAATTCCTGCCACAAAGCGTTTACGTCAGCGTTCAATACAACGCCGGTACGAGCTACCGGACCACCCCATGGTACCAAGTTCATGATACTCATAGCAGCACCGATGATACAAACTAATACAACCGGACGGATGTGCAATTTCTTATAGATTGGCAACATAGCAGGGATTGTGATTAACAATGTGGAAGCAACGCACCATCCAAGTGACCGATTACGGCGATCATAGCCGTAACAATGGTTACCAACATAATGTTGTTACCGGCTTTTTTAGCCAAGTAGTTAACCAATGGGTCAAACAAACCAACGTCACTCATTAATGAGAAGTATACGATAGAGAAAATAAATAATACCGCAGTAGACCAGGTTTTGGATACACCGGTTTGTACAAACTTATAAATATCTTCAGGACCGAAACCTGCAATTACGGCCGCGATGATAGGTACGATTACGAAAATCGGCACCGGATTTGTCTTAGATTGGATTAAGGCCCATACGATGATGACAATCATCATTAAGCCAAGAAAACCTAAAAACATGAGAAAATCCTCCTTTAAAACAACTACAAAATAAATGAGAAAATTATCATATCACAATATATAATGCGTTAACAACTCCCTGCCGAGTGAGATTAATAAGCTTAATCTCACTCACAGGAGTCTTTTTATTAAAGTCGACTACCTAATCACAGTCAGCATTACTACTGATTGGAGCAGACATTAATGCCATTAGTCTAAAGGTTTACGAACCACGTCGATGATAGTGCCGTCACGATATTCTACGATAGCTACTACGTCTTCGTCTTTATCGCTAACAGTTACACCTTCCGGTTTACCTACCAAGTCAAAGGCCAATTTTTGCAATTCTTCAATCGTGTAGATTGGCAAATTGGAGTCTTTGAAGCGTTCGATAAGGTCGGTACGACGAGGGTTGATGGCGATACCGCGTTCAGTTACGATAACGTCTACGGATTCACCAGGTGTAATTACTGTCTGAACGTTGTCAAGAATCATTGGCAAACGACCGCGAACGAGTGGAAAAGTAATTACTGTGCATTTAGCACCGGCTGCTGTATCGCTGTGACCGCCGGAAGCACCCATGAGGATACCGTTGGAGTCAGTCATACAGTTAACATTGAAGTTAGTATCGATTTCGGTAGCACCTAAGAATACTACGTCGAGATAGTTTGTCATGTTGTCGGTCCAAGGATCCGCATACATGGAGGCGCTCATTTCGATATGGTTAGCATTTTTATGTAAAGAAGCCGCTGCATCAGTATCAAATGTTTGCGTATCATAGATAGCTTCGATCAAGCCGTCTTCCAACATGCCTGCCAATACACCGGTAGCACCGCCGATACCAAAACCGGCTTTAACACCTTGGGCTTTCAATTTTTCGCCGATAAATTTAGCAACTGTCAAAGGAGCTCCGCCGGCACCTAACTGGAAGGAGAAACCTTCTTTAATGATGCCTGCCTGATCCAAGAATTCAGCGGCCATTTCAGCGATTTTAATCTGGATAGGGTTTTTAGTGAAACCAACCGCACCGGAAGCAATACCTGCAGGGTCGCCGATAGCTTCTACTTCAACGATGTAGTCTACATCAGTTTGAGGTACGGAATATGGATATACATAGTCAACGAGGTTATCGGTAATAGCTACGGTTTTATCTGCATAATGGGAGTCAACCATGGCGTAGCGAGAGCACCGCAAGCGGATTTGCCCTGCATGCCGGTGAAGTTACCGCGACGATCGCAAGTTGGGGCACCCATGAAAGCCACATCGATGTGAAGTTCGCCGGAAACGATGGCACGAGCACGACCACCATGAGAACGAATCACTACCGGACGTTTTAATACGCCTGGGTTTTTCGTCAAGAATTTACCGAGCGCATCACGTAAACCGGATGTTTCGATAGCTGTTACGGTACCATCTTTAATCATATCGATCAAGAAGTCATGGCATGGGCTCAAAGAGCTGGATGCTACGGTGATGTCTTTAATACCTTTAGCCTGGATGCGTTCCATAACCATTTTCATAACATAGTCACCATTGCGGAAATGATGGTGGAACGATACAGTCATACCGTCTTTTAGGCCGGTTTTTTCAATAGCTTCGTCGATGGAAGCCAATAATTTATCGGCACCGCCTTTATTATATTTAGCAACCGGACGACCGGCACGGTGCATTTTCGGCTCAACTGCGAACTCGCCTTGATACACTTCACGGCCTTCAAGAGCCGGAATATTCATTGGAATTTCGCGATTTGCTTTATTTAACATTGATTTCAGCTCCTTCATCTACTTCTACTTTAATCCCGGCAGCACGTGCTTTGTCCACGATACGTTGTGCACGTACTACGATAGGACCGTCAATCATTTTACCGTCTACGGCGATTACGCCTTTATTATTTTTCAAAGCATCAGCATAGCTGTTCAATACTTTTACGGAATGAGCGATTTCTTTTTCATCCGGTGTGAATACTTTGTGAGCTAATTTAATCTGGCTTGGATGGATACAAGATTTACCGTCAAAGCCGAGGGCTTTAATGTATTCAACTTCTTCAACGAAACCTTCAGGGTCTTTAACATCGGAGAATACAGTATCGACACAACGGATGCCGCTTCACGAGCAGCCAACAAGATGGACTGACGAGCGAATGCCAATTCAACTGCCGGTTTATGTTTACCGGTACGAAGGTCGGCACGGTAATCTTCAGCGCCTAAAGCGATACCTACTACGCGAGGTGCGTGGCAGATTTCACGAACATTGTAAAGGCCTTTTACGGATTCGATAGCTACGATAATATTAATCGTACCTTCTTCCCAGCCGTTTGCTTTTTCTACTTCTTCAATCTTACGGGCTACGATTTCAACTTCGGAAACGTCTTCCGTTTTAGGAATACGAATCAAGTTAGGTTTAGCCGGTACGATTACATCGAGGTCATCATAACCGTAAGGAGTCTGCGTCGGATGGTTAATACGAACTACCGTTTCGGAACGGAAAGTCATGCTTTTTAAAGCTTCAGCCGTCATCAAACGAGCCGTATCTTTTTCCGTTACAGGGATGGAGTCTTCAATATCAAACATCAAGCTGTCAGCACCGTGGATATCAGCACTGTTGATCATTTTAGGTGTGTTGCCCGGTACGAACATCATACTGCGGGAAATACGTGCTTTAGCTGCTTCGCTTAAAGGTAATGTTTTGGCTTCTACAGGACGAGTTTCGTCGTGAGCTACAGCCGCTTTTGGTTCGGAACCGCGTTCCAAAGCACCGAGTACACGAGCTTTAATGCATAGTCCCAAGCTGCTTTATCGTCGGCAATAACTTTTACTCCGTCATAACCGGCTTCTTTAACCGTTCTTACGATTAATTCTTCAATGTGTTTACCATACTGGCGTTGAACTTTGGAAGTCAATTCCACTTCAATACCGGCCGCAATTGGTTCAACTGTTACAAGACAATCTTGCTTTTCGTCAAAACCGACAGTCGCTGCCTTTACTAATTTGTTCATAGCTTCGCATCCTTTCCTGACGAATCGAATTACTGAAAAAAAAAATAACGATAAAAGTTAAGGAAATACATCAACATTTAAACTACTGATAATAATTTAAGCCATTACATAACTTAGATTTGAATTTTAAACATTTTTTTATCTCTTACTTCTAAAAACATTATATCTACCTTCATCATATAAAGATAATAAAAAGCCGTTATGTACTGTATAAAATTTTTATACACATTTTTTCATTCCATAGATTACATTTAGTAATGTGTTATAAATACGCATAAAAAAAGAATCTTTTTGCATTTAGCAAAAAAGATTCTTAAAAATTATCACTGCATTTGCAATTTCCATATAAGAAAAAGTTCTTTTGGGCTTTATAAAAAGTAAAACGTAAGATTCGTTCAACACAAGTTTACACCTGTCTACGAAATGTCGTTAAAACTGTATCGTTACCGGTGAATTATCTTTATAATATTCTTGTACATAATCTATAAACGTTTTAACGGCAATCAATTTATCACTCACTTCATTGAAGTATAAAAACGTACTGCGCACCCAAGGCTTGCCGTCTTTCTGATAAATCGGTTCCACATAGATGCCTTCATCTTTGCAGGAACCAAGCCCTAAATACGGTAAGATTGACCAACCGAGACCTTCACGCACGAAGTGACGACAGGTAACCATAGAGTCCATCTCCATAGCCGCTTCATGACTTTTCGGCAGATTTTCATTACACCATGTGTCAAGAACGGTAGTAATCGAACCGTCCGAACGATATTGAATGAGCGGCAAATCCGCCAACTCATCAATTGTAACCGGATCTTTATAAACCAAGCAGTAAGGCTCTTCAAAGAGCTTAATACTGCTGCTTGTTTCTTTATGATTGCCGCGCGCGATTGCCACGGCCACTTCCCCGCTGTTAAACATCTTATTTACATGGGAACTGTGACCGGTTTTTACTTGGATATGAATATTGGGATATTGCTTCGTAAATTTACCCAATAAATGCGGCAACTGATAGTCCGCGAAGTTGATGGACGAAGCAATTTTTAAAGTCCCTTGTATCTCTCCGCTCATCTCACCGATACCTGCTTCAAGCTTTCCATTTCCTGGAGCATGCGGCGGCAGTAAGCATGAAAGACTTCGCCTTGAGGCGTCAACGTAATTCCTTCACTGGTACGAAGTAATAAGGGACTCCCCAAGTCTTCTTCCAAATGGCGCAGACGATAACTCAGCGCCGGTTGGGATAGAAATAGTTTTTCAGCGGCTTTTGTAATATTGCCTTCTTCCACAACGGTTACAAAAGTTTGCCATTCCCGTTCATCCATTAAATCCCTCCTCAATCTCTACGGAAAAATCGCAATAAGGATAAGAAGATATTAATGAAATCCAAGTACAACATTAACGCGCCGATCAATTCAACCCGTTCCAACACTTCGTCATCTTCAAGGGCTACCGTGGTCAAAATCCCTTTAATGCGATTCACATCAACGGCCGTAAAAATCGTGAAAATAATCACACCGAAAGCACCGAGGGCTAAATTAACGAAACCGTTTTGGAATACGAACACATTAAGCAAGCTCACGATAATAAGCGCAATGACAGCACCTAACAAATAGGTCGTCCACGATGTTAAGTCACGTTTAACCACACCGCCGATAACCGCAAAGGTACCGAAAAACGCCAACGTCCCCACAAAAGCATAAAAGAACGCCGTCGTACCGTATACCATACTCAAGGCCGCCAAAGTAAGGCCATTTAAAATAGAGTAAATAAAGAACATGCTTTTCAGCGTAGTCAGACTGGCCGACATCTGCCGCGCGCTGAATAAGAAGACCGCGCCCAATTCCAAAATCAACAAAATATTGTAGTTGGAAACAGCCAATGAAAGCCATTGAGGGTTAAATAAAGCTGCCAACATAGTAACAAATGTTGTCAAAATTCCCCAGCCCATCCAGAGCATGGAGTTGCGCAATTTACGCGCTACAATCTGCGAAATTACAGATTGATCCGCATTCACGGGCATTGAATAGTTCATACATACCTCCTCAATCAAATCTGTCACGGCTCAAATCGGCCTCTTAATATAAAATCTTGCTTGTGCCTCTCACCTTGACACAAGCAAGATTTACGTCACTACCTATTCAGCATGCCGCAGCAATACCTTAATACGCATTAGCCACACAATTAACGGGCGTTGGCAATGCCTTCAAATACTTTGCCGCGAGAGCCGTCGACAGTTACAACTTCACCATTATTAATTACAGTTTCTGCATTTCTTACACCTAAAATTACCGGAATACCGAAGTTAATCCCTGCAATAGCGGCCGCCGAAGTAAAGCCGTCTTCAGCAGCAATGATAGCACCGGCACGTTTAGCAAACGGCATTAATTCCGGTTCTAACGTGCGAACTACCAATACATCGCCATCGCGGAAAGACTTCCCTGCCATTTCAGCATTATAAGCGAGGCAAACACGACCGGTAGCGGCGCCTTTACCCACACCATTACCGCTTAATACGGCTTTGCCGACTACATGTACGCGAATCATATTGGTCGTACCGGCCTTACCGGATGGTACGCCGGCGGTAATAACAACTAAATCGCCGGATTCGATATGGTTTTCAGCCAAGGACGATGTAATAGCACTGTATACCATTTCATCGGAATTTTCATGGCCCGCACCGAGTACGGCTTCAACGCCCCAATACAACTGAACGCGACGAACCGTAGCTTCATGCGGCGTAACCGCTAAAATCTTAGCGCGCGGACGGTTGCGGGAAATACTCATAGCCGTTTTACCCGTTTCCGTACAAGTAATGATAGCCGCCGCATCAAGATTCTTAGCTACCGTTACGGTTGCCACACTGATGGCATCCGTAGTTTGTACCGTATCAGAAGCAAACGGATGCTCAATATTGCAATATAAAGTGGAATGTTCCGTCACTTCCGCAATACGCGCCATTGTCTGTACCGCTTCTACCGGGTATTTACCGCCTGCTGTTTCGCCGGACAGCATAACCGCATCAGTGCCGTCCAAAATAGCATTCGCTACGTCGCTGGCTTCGGCGCGGGTAGGGCGTGGGTTATTCGTCATAGATTCCAACATTTGAGTGGCCGTAATTACAGGCTTCGAGGCTTTGTTACATTTAGTAATCATCATCTTCTGAAGAACCGGTACTTCTTCAGCAGGGATTTCAACGCCCAGGTCACCACGAGCTACCATGAGACCGTCGGACATGCGCAAAATATCGTCTAAGTTATTGATACCTTCTTCATTTTCAATCTTGGAAATGATTTTAATATCTTTCCCTTCTTCTTCCAAAATGCGGCGAATAGCCACTACATCAGTGCCACGCTGCATAAAGGAAGCGGCTACATAGTCCACATCCATTTGGCAACCGAAACGCAAATCTGCCATATCGCTTTCCGAAACCGGTGGTAAGCTGAGTGGAATGCCCGGTACGGCTACGCGTTTACGATCGCTCATAGGCCCGTTGTTTTTAATTGTAGTGTAAATTTCGGTGCCTTCGATTTTTTCTACCTGCAAGGTAACCAAACCGTCGGATAATAAAATTTCGCACCCTACTTTAACGTCATCCACCAAGCCTTTATGGTTAACCGAACAAATGGTAGCGTCCCCTTCAATATCGCGCATAGTAAGCGTAAACGGTTTACCCGCTTCAAGCATTACTTTGCCCTCTTTAAAATGACCTAAACGAATTTCAGGCCCTTTGGTATCAAGCATAAGCGCTACCGGAATCCCGGTTTTCTTCGAAGCAGCGCGCACCGCTTCCATACGTTTCGTATGTTCGTCATAAGAGCCATGTGAAAAATTGAAGCGTGCTACGTTCATACCGGCCTGTAGCATCTGTTCCAATACGCCGGGCGCATCAGTGCTCGGTCCAATGGTACAAACAATTTTAGTCTTTTTCATAGTAAATACCTCACTCATAATGAATTGGAATAAAGCCTATGTTTTCCCTTCATAGTAACCATTATACACTAATCAATTAAAGTATTTCTACACTATCGGGGCCTAAAATTTCTTCCACCGCCCGGCATATTTCAGTCCCGGGGGCAAAATAGTATTCTTTGGCTACATCAATGCGTTTCCGTTGCCGATGTAAATAAAAGGTGACCGGTACCGTCCCGGTTGCTTTGAGGAGTAATTTTTTCAACGCATTACTCGCTTCGGCCGTGTCAAAACCAGGACGAATATGAATTACAATACGCTTGGCCGTATCGTAATTGACTTTTAACGGCTTAATCGTATCGGCAATGATTTGTACGCCCTTTTCATCCGCATCAATCCGTCCCGAAATACGTACCGCCATATCTACGGCCAGCATGGCCTGATACTGCTGAAATTTTTGTGGGAAAACGACAATAGACGCGGAACCGGAAAAATCTTCGAGCCGAATAATGGACATGACATCGTTGCGCCGCGTAATTCTGTCGGTTTTCTCTACAATGAGGCCACCTACGGTCACTTCCTGCTTGTCGTATTGTTCCGGATTTTCATTAAGTTTACCCACTTCGAAAAGACCTTTTAATTCAGCTTCATAAGAATTAAGAGGATGGCCGGAAATATAAAAACCGGTATATTCTTTTTCATCGCGCAATTTTTCATCCATGGTCAAATCGTCGAGCTTTGGCACTTCAATGGTTTCCGCCACGGACGGTTCATCACCAAAAAGACTCATAGCGCCGCGGGCTTCTTCTTTTTGAAGGCGCTGTCCCAAACTCTGCGCTCCTTCATACATGGCGAGGAGCTGATTGCGGTTTTCCTTGAAGCTATCCATGGCGCCGCAGCGAATTAAGCTTTCCAGTAAGCGTTTATTTACCACGCGCGAGTCGACCCGTTTGCAAAAATCAAGAATGGAGCTGTATAAACCGTTCCGATGGCGCTCGGCCAAAAGTTGTTCCACCGCATTATCGCCTACGCTCTTAACGCCACCCAAACCGAAACGAATAGCACCGTTCTGTACGGCAAAAGCCTGTTCCCCGTAATTAATATCCGGGCCCAACACTTCGACGCCGTGCTTTTTACAGTCATTAATATAGTACGTCAGTTTATCCACGTTGGTCATGAAACTACTCATAGTAGCCGCCATAAATTCAGGATAATAATGAGCCTTCAAATAGGCCGTCTGATACGCAATATAGCATAGGCCGCACTGTGGGATTTGTTAAAACCGTAGCCCGCAAAGTATACGAGCAAATCGAATACTTCATTGGCAATGGCTTCCGGAATATTATTCTGCACCGAGCCGGCAATAAAGGATTCACGTTGCGCTTTAAGGACGGATTCTTTCTTTTTACCCATGGCACGGCGCATTAAATCCGCTTGGCCGAGACTGAAACCACCCATGGCAGAGGCAATCTGCATAACCTGTTCCTGGTAAAGAATAACCCCGAAGGTATCCTTCAAAATCGGTTCCAACAACGGATGTAAATAGGTAATTTCCATCTCCCCGTGGCGACGTTTAATAAAGTCTTCCACCATGCCGCTGCCCAACGGCCCCGGTCGATACAAGGCAACCAAAGGAATGAGGTCTTCAAAATGCTCCGGTCGTAAATCCATAACGAGCTTCGTAATCCCATCCGATTCAAGCTGGAATACGCCCGGCGTATCACCGCGGGTTAAGAGGTCACACGCGGCCTTGTCGTCAAGGGGAATTTTATCGAGGTCAATATCAATTCCGCGGTTAGCTTTAATGAGCTTCAAAGCGTCATCCATAACAGTAAGCGTCCGAAGGCCCAAGAAGTCCATTTTCAAAAGGCCCAATTCTTCGATATTGTCTTTATCATACTGAGTAACAAAGCCCGCGTCATTGGCGTTCTGAATCGGCACATGGTCTTCCAACGGTGCCGCCGAAATCACCACGCCCGCCGCATGAGTGGAGGCGTTGCGCACAATACCTTCCAGTTTACGGCCATAATCAAAGAGTTCACGAACCTTCGGATCCGTATCATAGAGCTGCTTTAAATCTTTACCCTTCAGCGCTTTGTCGAGCGTAATACCCAATTCATTGGGTATCATCTTAGCCAGGCGGTTCACTTCAGGCAGTGGATGATCGAGCACGCGACCCACATCGCGAATAACGGCACGCGCCGCTTCCGTACCGAAGGTGATAATCTGAGCCACCCGAGCTTGACCGTATTTTTCCGTTACATATTCGATAGCCTTGCCGCGTTTTTCGTAGCAGAAGTCAATATCGATATCAGGCATGCTGACACGTTCCGGATTCAAAAAGCGTTCAAAGAGAAGATTATATTTGAGCGGGTCAAGGCCGGTAATGCCGAGCAAATAGGCCACCACGGAACCGGCCGCACTACCACGACCAGGCCCTACTAAAATGTCGTGCTCACGAGCGTAACGCACATAATCCCACACGATGAGGAAATAATCGTCAAAACCCATTTGAGCGATAACGGCGAGTTCATAATCGACCGTTCTTTCAGTTCCGGCGTCATCGTACCGTACAGTCGCGGCACTTCTTTTTCACACAAATGGCGTAAATAGGTAGTCGCCGTCTCCCCTTCCGGCACGTCGAAATGAGGCAAATGATGCTCATCAAAATTAAATTCCACATTACAACGGTCTGCAATGGCCAAGGTATTTTCCATGGCACCCGGAATATGACTGAATAATTCCGCCATTTCGTCGCCGCTCTTCATATAAAACTCGTCATTCGGGAATTTAAGTCGATCCATATCGGCCACTTTGGCCCCGGTCGCAATGCAAACCTTAATATCTTGCGCATCTGCATCTTCTTTTAATACATAATGAAAGTCATTGGAGCACACCAAGCCTACGCCATACTCTTTGGCTAACTGAATGAGTGCTTCCTGCGCTTTTACTTCGGCGGGTAAGCCGTGATTCTGTATTTCTAAAAAGAAATTATCCTTGCCGTAAATATCTAAGTAGGTTTCCAGCGCTCGTTTCGCTCCTTCCGGATTATCCTGCAATACACATTGCGGAATTTCTCCTTGAATACAAGCACTCAAGGCGATGATACCTTTACTGTGTTCTTTTAATAATGCGTGATCGACACGAGGTTTGCGGTAAAAACCCTCCGTAAAACCGCGGGATACGATTTTAGTGAGATTTTGATAGCCTTCCATGGTCTCAGCCAGCAAAATCAAATGTTTCAATCGCTCTTGCCGACTTGCGTCTTTATCAAAACGACTGCCCGTCGTAACATACACTTCGCAGCCGATAATCGGCTTTATCCCCGCACTTTTTGCTTCTTTATAAAAATAAATGGCACCACACATGTTACCATGGTCCGTTATCGCCAAAGCAGGCATGTTCAGTTCTTTGGCGCGGGCTACCATTTGCGGCAGGCGACTGATGCCGTCCTGCAAGCTGTATTCAGTGTGGCTATGCAAATGAACAAATGGTTTCATGGTTCCCTCCTCAATCAAAATTATATAAAAAGGACCGACCCCGAGGTCAGTCCTTTTACTGTATCTGTACCTTATTTAATTATATCATAAGTTGGAAGTCGTACTGCTTAATTATCAAACATTACTACGAAATAGCCTCCCGGCGAATGGGACTATTCGTTAACGACCTCGAAAATAATGAGTCAATTCACGGCGCACCATCTGCCACTGGGGCATAAATTCAGCCACTACCTGCCAAAAGCGAGCGGAATGGTTCGGTTGAATAAAATGGGCAAACTCATGAATCATTACATATTCCAAGAATAATCGAGGCCCGATTAATAGTTTCTGATTAATCATAATCCGCTCTGTCCGTAAGGAACAGGAACCCCAGCGCGTTTTCGCTTCGCGAATACGCAGTTTTGGATAGGGCACATCATAACCGGCTTCAATGTAACAACGATAAATGCGATCACGCATATCCTTCACCACATCTTCTACCAGATGTTCCCAAAAATCCGCCATCAACGCGGCGCGCTCCGCTAGCGTGCTGTGCGGTTTGACAAACATGTATAAAACAGCCGGGTCCGATTCACTCCAACTCACGTAAGGTGCGTGATTGGGTTCAACCGGAGCCACCGTCAACCGGGCTTCATACCCCAGAATGGTAAACAGTTCACCGTTTTCGTACTGATACGGTACTACAGGGGTCTGTTTCGCCTGCTGGTCTTTGAAGCGCTGCCGTGCTTTATCGATAAAGCCTTCATGCTCCGAAACAAATTGAGTAACGGTGTGAGCGGCATACGCCACGGTGCCGATACCTTGACCGTACCGTCCGGCATGACGCGGAGGTTCATGTTTTTGACAGCCTTCCACGTCACCGTATACGGTATAAGCTCACCGGCTATTCGTAATTCATATGTCTTCGACTGTATCTTACGCGACGACCGTCGCTGCCACCAACTCATAGTATTGCTTAGCGAGCGTTTTTAGCTGCTTTAGCACGGGCAGCACGATCCAAAATAGTTTTACGCATGCGAATGCTGTGCGGTGTTACTTCTACCAATTCGTCGTCGTTAATCCATTCCAAAGCCTGTTCCAAGCTGAAAATACGAGGCGGTGTCAAACGAACAGCTTCGTCAGAGGAGCTGGAACGCATGTTGGTAACATGTTTTTTCTTACATGGGTTAACGTCCATGTCGGTTTCACGAGAGTTTTCACCGATAATGCGACCGGTGTAAACCGCTTCGTTAGGACCTACGAATAAAGTACCGCGATCCTGTACGGAATTCAAACCGTAAGGAGTTGTTTCGCCGTCTTCAAAAGCTACCAAAGCGCCGCGCGTACGGCTCGGAATGTCGCCTTTAAATGGTGCATACCCATGGTACACATGGTTCATGATACCATTACCTTTAGTGCTGGTTAAGAATTGAGCACGGAAACCGATAAGACCACGGGCAGGAATAATGAATTCCATGCGGAGGTAACCGGCCAATTCGGTCATGTTAATTAATTCGGCTTTACGAACGCCCAAGTTTTCCATAACGGTACCCATGAATTCCTGAGGTACGTCGATGGTTAAGTATTCTAATGGTTCGCAGAGCTGATCGTTAATGCGTTTGTAAATTACACGTGGTTTACCAACCTGTAATTCATAGCCTTCACGACGCATAGTTTCGATTAAAACGGCCAAATGAAGTTCACCGCGACGGATACTTTGAAGGAATCCGGCGAATCGGTTTCTTCTACTTTCATGGACACGTTGGTTTCTACTTCTTTGAACAAACGGTCACGTAAATGACGGCTCGTTACATAATCCCCTTCACGACCGGCAAACGGGGAGTTATTAACGGAGAACACCATGGACAACGTAGGTTCGTCAATCTTAATAGCCGGTAATGCTTCCGGATGTTCCGCATCAGCTACGGTTTCACCGATGTTGATATCTTCGATACCTACGAAAGCAGTGATGTCGCCCATGGCGGTTTCATCGGTTTCCACACGATTCAAGCCATTGTAGGTATAAACACGACCGATTTTAGCTTTACGAGTGCTTTCGCCGTTCATGATTACAACCTGCTGGTTAGTTCTCATGCGACCGCGAACAATACGACCAACGGCGATTTTGCCTACATAATCATCATAGTCAAGGGTCGTAACCATGAACTGTAACGGACCGTCAATGTCGCCCTGCGGAGCAGGAATTTCTTTTAACAATACTTCGAATAAAGGCTGCATTATCTTTGCTTCATCATCCATGGACAATTTAGCAATGCCATCACGAGCGGATGCATATACAACCGGGAAGTCTAATTGATCGTCATCGGCTTCGAGTTCCATGAAGAGTTCCAATACTTCGTCTTCTACTTCGTGAACACGTTGGTCCGGACGGTCAATTTTGTTGATAACAACGATTGGTTTTAATTTCTGTTCCAACGCCTTACGAAGTACGTATTTAGTCTGTGGCATCGGACCTTCAAAAGCGTCAACCAACAACAATACGCCATCAACCATGTTGAGTACGCGTTCTACTTCGCCGCCGAAGTCAAGCATGGCCCGGGGTGTCAACGATGTTGATTTTTACGCCATTATGCATGACAGCCGTATTTTTAGACAAAATGGTAATACCACGTTCTCTTTCAAGATCGTTAGAGTCCATAACACGCTCTGCCACTTTTTCATTCTCTCTAAAAATATGGCTTTGTTTTAAAAGGGCGTCCACCAAGGTTGTTTTACCATGGTCAACGTGCGCAATAATTGCGACATTACGAATATCTTCGCGAATCATGTATGTATGCCTCCTGTTTCGCTATAAAAAATATTAACTACTGATATAGTCAAAAGTATCAATCTATATAAATAACAGTTAATTATAACATAGCTTATACCTTTTAACAACTTTCTAAAAATTCTTTAACCGTTGGATTTGCTTTTAAGGCTTCAATTTCTTCTTCGCTTGGAATTTTCACCTTATCACGGTCTATATTAACAAGACACAAAAAGCCTACATAATCGCCCTTATTGGCACGAAATTGATGAATCGTGTTGCTCGGGATTTCAATAAAATCGCCCACTTTTACATCCACCACTTTTTCACCCAGCAAACATTGCCCATGGCCTCTGAAAATCATAACCATATGTGTATGTTCATGATGTTCCAAGGTCGAATAACCACCCGGTTTCACTTCAAAATAACGGAATTGGCAGGGAATGTCAAAGGCGCCGTCAAAGAGTACCTGCGTGTTACATCTTTGAAGGGACTGCCGTCCTGTTTATAGACTAAAGTATCTACGCCCTCCCAATTAAAGGTTTCTGTATTAAACTTTTTAATCATAATTAACTCCTCAACATTAAGGCCTGCCAATACGTTTAACGCAAAAACGCCCGTTACTACCGCAACGGACGCATCGCTATTTTACTTAAACATACGTTTCAATGTGCCCATGAGGCCGCCCTTTTCATGAGCATGAGTCGCTTCGGATACGGAAGCTACTTCAAAGCCTGTTGCATCAATGGCTTCTTTAATGGCATCAGCATTAACTTTGCTGTTGTCATAGGAAATAGTTACGTCTTTGGATTTCAAATCCACGTCGGCAGACATAACCCCCGGCAAACCGAGTACTGCAGTTTTTACTGTATTTTCGCAATTGCTGCACATCATTCCCGGTACGTTGAATACCTGCTGATGAGCATGACCTGTACTGCCGCAACCACAATCTTTACACATAATATGTTCCTCCAATCTTCTTCCGGCTCAACGATATGAACCAAGCCATAATATTAACGATTTAGTCGCAAAGGCCTCCCCTGGCCTGACGGCATAGGGAGGCTTAATTATCATTTTATTGAATTTCTTTATTGTTTTTTATCTATTAACGGCGCCCGCTTCTACGTCAATCGTTTCCACTTTGGCCACATCAGATACTTTTTCTTCTTTTTTCTTGTCAGAGCTTACGGCGTCTTTGAACTCATTGATACCTTTACCAATGGCTTTACCAACTTCCGGCAACTTACCCGGTCCGAACACAACGAGCGCAATAACGAGCACTAAAATTAGTTCCTGTGTACCGAAATTAAACATAATTTTCACCTCGTTTAGCTACAATAATTATCATTTCTCTTTACAGTGTAACACGAAACCCTATAAAAATGCTATAGAAAGTATCATAGCATTTTATCAATTTAAATATTAGTTTTTAGCGGCTTTGTCTACATACCATGTCACTGTATCCTGTGAGAGAACAGCGCCCGGAAGCACATGGCCGATACGTTCTTCCCATGATTCATCCATATACTCTTTACGCTGACGCAGTACGCGACCAAGAGCTGCCGCTTTCGATTCACCCACAACGGTAAACCATACATTGCGCGCTTTCGCCAAAAACGGGAACGACATGCTCACACGGTTCCATACTTTGCCGTCCGTTACGGGAATAACGGTCCGCTTCTTTTCTTCCAAAGCCTGAGACCGAGCAAATAAGGATGCAGTATGGCCGTCATCGCCAAGGCCTAACAACGTAAGATCTACGCCGTCTTTTTCACAAGCACTGAGCACGGTGGCTACTTCTTTTTCATAGGCATCGGCTGCTTCTTCAACGGTACCGCTGTTTGTCGGTACCGGATAGAAATGACTGCTGCCGCCAATAGAGGCAAAGAGGCGTTCTTTGGCACGATAGAAATTATTGTCCGGATCGGTCTGCGGCACAAAGCGCTCATCCACCCAAAGGAAGAATATATTTCCCAATCCAATTGCGTACGATATGCATCGGTATTTAAAAGCTCAAATAATGTATTCGGAGTAGTACCGCCGGAAATAGCTACTACAGCGCTTCCGGACTCGGCAATACAAGTATTCGTAAAGGCAATAAAATCCTTAGCTACTGCTTCCGCTACTTCTTGAGCGGTCTCAAAAGCACGAATTAAATCTTGCGCCATTGTAAGGAGCCTCCTTCTAAAATCTCATTAGTTTCTTTCGGTCCTTCGCTATAGGCCGGATAGAAGCAAAGTGGCACATTGTCCAAATCAGCTTCCCAAGCACGCAATAACGGCATAAATAAACGCCAAGATGCTTCTACGGTATCATTGCGTACAAACAAGGTTTGGTCCCCTAAGAGGGCATCCAAAATTAAGCGTTCGTAGGCATCCGGAATATCCTCCCCTTGCATAAAATCACTGTAGGAGAAATCCATCTCCAAGGTATTTACACAAAGTTTAGAGCCCGGCGACTTAACTTCCAACGATAAGCCCATCCCTTCATGTGGCTGCATACGCAACAACAAGACGTTTTGATTAAAATCTTTCGGTCTAATCGGTTTGAAAATGGAGTGTGGAATCGGTCTAAACGTAATGGCGATTTCACTGGATTTCTTCGGTAAGCGTTTGCCCGTACGCATATAGAACGGTACGCCGCGCCAACGCCAGTTATCGATGAAGAGTTTTAACGCCACATACGTTTCCGTCTGAGAGTTCGGGGCCACCCCTTCTTCCTTGCGATAGCCTACGGCCGGACGTTCCGAATCAACGGCTTCTACATATTGGCCGCGCACGGATATTTTGCCGAGGTCCTGTCCTTCCAACGGACGGATGGACGAAATTAATTTAGCGATTTCATCGCGATACGCATCGGCTTCAAAAATAGCCGGCGGTTCCATGGCGATGAGCGATAACATCTGTACCATGTGGTTCTGGAACATGTCGCGCAAAGCACCGGCTTTATCATAATAACCGGCTCGTTTTTCAACGCCTAATTCTTCCGCTACGGTAATTTCCACTTTTTCAATATACGTATGATTCCAAAGCGGTTCAAAAATGGCATTGGCAAAACGGAGCATCAAAATATTCTGAACCGTTTCTTTACCTAAATAATGGTCGATACGATAAGTTTGCGATTCTTTAATATAACGTTTCAAGGATTTATCGAGGGCAACGGCACTTTCTAAATCGTGGCCGAACGGTTTTTCAATAATAACGCGGGACCATGCTTCCTCTTCGTCCAATAAGCCTGCTCTGCCAACCTTTTACAATCGGTTCAAACATAGTCGGCGGCATGGCCAAGTAGAATAAAGCATTTCCTTCCGTGCCATGAGCTTCACTGACGCGTTTTAACTCGGTTTCAAGCAGTTCAAACATAGCCGCTTCCGTATATTGACCGGCCACATAGGAAAATCTGGCCAAGAAATCATCTGTTACGGTATCGCCGTTAGCCGCCATAGCTTCGCGTACTTCTTCCTGAAAAGCTTCATTGGTCATTTCAGTACGAGCTACGCCGATTACGGCGAATTTTTCCGGTAATAATTTACGCTCAAATAAAGCATGTATAGCCGGTAACAATTTTCGTTTAGTCAAGTCGCCGGAGGCACCGAATATTACAATAGTGCCGGGGCCCGGAGCCGAGTCAACACAGAGTTGCTCCCGGTAATTACACGAAACTGTCATTGGTTTTGCTTTCATTGTTGCAATCTCCTATTACTCTATTACTATAGAATATCATTCATATGCTTACTCTAGCACAAAACGACGTGAACTTCAATATATGGGTATATTCTGCCCCTTATTTGACACAATTTTTACCTCTTTTCCCCACATTTTCGCCCTAAACTTATGTATATACAAATAACCGCCCCGAATTCGTAATGAATCGGAGCGGTTATTTATATAAATGTCATTCAAAGCACTTTAAGTTACATACACCTATGACAGTTTATTTATTTGTCAGGCGTAACACCCTTATTTAACTTCTACTTTAACGGCACCGTATTTCTTAAGACTTTCTGCTTCTACCTCAGCTTGCGTCTTATAGTTTTGCGGAATTTTAGCTAAACGAATCCAGCTGCGAACCGCTTCCACCAATACGATGACAATCATGAGGAACATGACTACACTGAAGGCAACCAAGGTCCATTTGCCGGCCGGAATGTAACTGTAGAATACGTTTCATAATCGGCAGCAATAGCAATGATGGCCATGAAGAAACATGGTACACCGGTTACCCAAGCGTAACGTTTGTGGCCGAGACGCATGATTACTGTAGTACCTACGGCCAAAGTCATGGTACCGAGCAACTGATTGGATACACCGAATAACGGCCAGATAATACCGATGTTACCTTGTAATACGAGGTAACCCCACATGATACAAATTAAGGCAGCACAGCCATATACGCCCGGTGCCCAGTTAACGTTTTCAAGCGGTTTGTAAAAACGGCCTAATAATTCTTGCAATAAATAACGACCTACACGAGTACCGGCATCAATCAAAGTCATGATAAACAAAGCTTCGAACATGATGCAGAAATGGTACCAGTAGCCCATGAGATGAGCCATGTTAGGCAAGCGCGAGAAGATATGAGCCATGCCGACGGCCAAGGAAACGGCGCCGCCCGGACGATGCATCAAGTCTTCGCCGACCATCTGAGATAAAGCCGGTAATTCATGAACTTGAAGTCCCAAAGCTTTGAAGGATTCAGTAGTGGAGTTGATGGCAAAATAGTCATCAGGATGTAATGCGGTAGCGGCAATCAAAGCCATCATGCAATGAATGCTTCCGTAAGCATTAGCGCCGTAACCGATAGGTAAGATTTCTTTTTCATTGGTAATCATCTTAGGTGTTGTACCGGTAGCAATTACGGTATGGAAACCGGACAAGGCACCACAGGCGATGGTAATGAAAATGAATGGGAATACGGAACCTTTAAGGACAGGACCGCCGCCGTAAATGTACTGGGTAACGGCCGGCATTTGGATTATCGGCATAACGATGATAATCCCTAATGCCAAAGCACCGATAGTACCGATTTTTAAGTACGTGGATAAATAATCACGCGGTGCCAGCAACAACCATACAGGCAAGGCGGCTGCGAAGAAACCGTATACAGCCAACATGATTTCGATGGTCTGTAAGTCGTAAAGGAACCAGCTTGCATAGGAGGAAGCGGCTACTTGAGGACCGTAAATAATGGCGGCAAAGATAAGTACTACACCGATAACCGTTGCTTCCTGAATTTTGCCGGGGCGAAACCAGCGTAAATAAATACCTACGAAAATAGCGATTGGAATCGTCATGCTGACGGAGAAGAAGCCCCATGCGGAGTTATGAAGCGCATTGGCTACTACTACGCCATACCGGCCAAAGTAATAATCAAAAGGAACAAGGTAGCGAGCATGGCACCGATACTGGCCAAATTGGAAATTTCTTCCTTAGCAATATCGGCAATGGATTTGCCGTCATAACGAACCGACGCAAACAAAATTACCATGTCGTGAACGGCCCCGGCTACAACCGACCCGATCAAGATCCATAATAAACCCGGTAAATAACCGAATTGAGCAGCAATAACAGGACCAACCAAAGGACCTGCACCGGCAATCGCTGCAAAATGGTGACCGAATGTTACCCACTTATTCGTAGGTACATAGTCATGGCCGTCGTTGTGAACAACGGCCGGGGTTGGACGGAATTGGTCCAATACCAATACCTTAGCGGCTAAGAAGGCCCCATAATAGCGGTACGCTAAAATGAGGATGCACGCCGAGGCGATTACGATGTACAACCCATTCATTTCCATAAAAAAACACCTCCAATGTCCTAACAGCATTGAAGGTGATGGCTCGTATCATAAATAATAAGAACTAACAGGTAATACGTCCGCCACAAACAATGTTGTTACCCTAGTAGAACTATCTACGCCCTTATTGTAACGCCTCACAAAGGGGTGTCAATTATCATTTACGAATAATGCAATTCTAATATTACATTTCAGTATTCAAATGTCAAAAAATCGTCTAATAAAAATCCCGATTCTTTCAATAGGAATCAGTTGTTTTACTTCCCTATGACTTTAATGTATAGAAAACTTTATTAATTTTATACATAATCAATCATAATAAAAAGACCTAAAACCCTTATAAAACGGCTTTAGGTCATATGTTTTATCCAAAAATTTTTTCATCGACAGTAAGTACGAGGATTTTTTCGCGCCTATCCGTACCGTCAAATAAATCACGACAGTCGATGATATCCTCAACAGTCAGATTTACATGATTGAGTAAAAACGCTTCCGTTTCTTCGTACGGATAGTAAAAGAAGAAGCGCAAACGCCGCGGTTCTTGATAAACAGAATCGAATATATTAGCCAATACCCGCTTCAAGGTATGTAACGCAAAGGGATTGAATAAAAAGCAGCAATCCACTTCCTTCGGCACTTTGAACGCTACCGCATCACCGTGAATAAATTCGACGCGCTTACCGGCCACGGCCGTCTTCTGATTATCCAGCGACCGTTCCCATAACCGCTCGTCAAATTCCACGCCGATACAACGGCAACGAGTTTCATGAGCCAGAAAGAGACTGACCCGCCCTTTACCGCTGCCATAGTCGATTAGCGTACTGCGCTTCCCGATATAGCCCGTACTGATTAAACGCTCCAGAACCGCATAGGGAGTGGCTCGTACGATGATGCTCTCCGTCAAACTGACTGTCATCACGACCGGCCGTCTTAATATTAAGCAACCGTTCCCATGCCTGCTCATCCATACGCCTACTCCTTTACAACTTAGCTTATACTTACCAAAACTTACAAAACTTGCGAATCAAAGTGCCCGCACAACGACACTGGCGTTCATCATTTCACACGTACTTAGCTTATTCGGCACTTTTTACCACATTAGAACTTACCAACGCCTCCGTGCCGTCATGTTTTTGACGAATGGAGGCAAAGATAGCTCCCCGAAATATTATGCCATACGCTGAAAATCGCCCCCGGCAAGGTAGCCAGCGGATTCATGGCAAAGTGAAGCGTGGCGAGCGACACGGCGAGGCCGCTGTTCTGCATGCCCACTTCAATGGTAATAGCCGTTTCCTTAGGATAGGAAACACGCAACACTTTAGCCGCCGTAAGACCAAGGCACATGCCGATAATATTATGCAAAATAACAACCGCCAACACCAATAGGCCGGCCGTGAAAATCTTCGTTACATTCACCGAAATAATCCCGGCAATAATCATGACAATGGCGATAGATGACACCAAAGGCATCGTAGCCAACAAGGCTTCCAATTTTTTGCCGAAGAAATGATGAATAGCAATGCCCACCAGCACCGGAATCAACACCACTTTAACTACGGACATAACCATGGCCAGGAAGGATACTTCCACCCAGGTACCGCCCAGAGAATAAATCAAAAACGGCGTCAATAGCGGTGCCAACAAGGTTGACGCAATGGTCATGCCCACGGATAGGGCCACATCACCTTTGGCAATGTAGGTAATCACATTGCTGGCCGTACCGCCGGGGCAGCAGCCTACGAGAATCACGCCGATGGCAATATCCGTCGGCAGATTAAGGGCTTTACAAAGCACATACGCCGTTAACGGCATAATCGTATATTGTAACAATACGCCGCCCAAAATCACTTCTTTAGGATGGGCAAGAACCATTTTAAAATCATTGGCCCGAATAGAGAGCCCCATACCGAACATGGCGACACCCAAAAAGACCGACGTATAACTTACGGTCCAACTAAACATGGAAGGCGTCACACACGCCCAAATAGTAAACGCAATGATAATCACACCGATATACTTAGTCACAAAACCGGTCAGGCTTTTTAACGTCGAAAGCAACGGTTTCATAGAATCACCCGCCTTATTTAGCAGCACTGTCAGCCGGATTAAAACTGAAATTATCAATCAAGCGTGTTTTACCGATATAAACAGCCATGGCCACCAAGACCGGACGATCGATAACATCCACATCTTCCATGGTCAAGGCGTCTACCGCTTTAATATATTCAATCTTCGCCATTGGTTCAGCCGCCACGATATCTGTAATGGCCTGTACCAATTCAGCTGCCGGCATCCCTTCTTTAATATGTTCCTTGCCATAAAAAATCCCGCGGGACAAGCAAAGCGCCGCCTGCCGTTCTTCCGCCGACAAATAGGTGTTACGCGAAGATTTGGCAAGGCCGTCTGCTTCACGTACGATTGGACAACCCACAATTTCAACAGGGCTGTTCAAATCTTCTACCATCTTACGGATAATCGCCAACTGCTGGGCATCTTTTTCGCCGAAATAAGCTTTATCCGGCGTCACAATGTTAAATAACTTCGTCACTACCGTACAAACGCCGTGGAAATGAATTGGACGGAATAGACCGCATAAATGCTCATTCATATCTTTTACAACAACGGATACTTTCGCATCGGTATACATTTCCTTCGGATCCGGTCGAAACATCAAATCGGCCCCCATTTCTTCACATAAAGCCGCATCACGGGCTTCATCACGCGGATAGGATTCTAAGTCTTCATTCGGGCCGAACTGCGTAGGATTAACGAATGTGGATACAACCACATGATCATCTTCTTCGGCAGCACGCTTAATCAGCGACGCATGACTTCATGCAAAAAGCCCATCGTTGGTACCAAACCTACTGTTTCACCGGCACGACGCCATGCTTTAACGGCATCACGCACTTCTTTAATCGTATTTACTGTTTTCATATATTTTACGTCCTTTCACAAGTTGTTTGTAAAGATAGCTCTGCTCTGACAGCACAATTACTTCATATCGGCTAACAAACCATGTTTTTCGTAATTTGTTACCCTCACAATGGCATTCTTTTCATCCACAAACACTACGGACGGTTTATGAGTTTTAACTTCTTCGTCGTTTAATTGTCCATAGGCCATAATAATCACTACATCGCCGGGACAAGCGCAACGAGCGGCGGCGCCGTTCAAACAAATCACACCACTGCTAGCTTCGCCGCTAATGGTGTACGTCTGAAAACGTTCCCCGTTATTTACATTTACAATATCTACCTTTTGGTATTCCAAAATACCGGCAGCTTCGAGCAACTCCGTATCTACTGTAATACTGCCTACATAATCTAAAGCGGCTTGCGTCACCGTGGCGCGGTGAATTTTACCCCGCTAATACTTCACGTATCATTCGTTTCTCCTTTACTATAGGCCTCCCACTTTGAGGCAATAAAAAACGGCGTTCGCGGAGATTTCTCCATCGAACACCGAAAATAGACAAACTGAGCCCTTCCCGTATTAGACATCGCCACGTGCGTGCGCTTGCCCATACTTAAAGCGGCTGTTTATTCTTACATGAAGCATTGTGTGTCAGATAGAGTATAGTTTCCACAGAATACTATCTCCCACTGCAGTATACCATAAATTTTAGCTAACACCTAGTCTTCCTTAACATATTTTCTTTTCAAAATAAATTGTTTGATGGCTTAGCCCAGGCAATTGAGTCACCTTCGTAATAGTGAAACCAAGGCTCAAATACATATCTTTTAGCCAAGGATGCGTATCAGCGGTGCCCAATGTAACGAAGGGTGCTTTCAGTTGATCCCGTAAAATCACCGTTTCTATCCATTGAAGCATCTGTTTGGCATAGCCTTGCTTTTTAAAACGAGGGGACGTTACAAAGTGGCCAATATGAGGAAATTCACGCGGTCCTGGCTTTGGCCCCCAAGGCATGCGCAAGGTAATGGAACTAGCCAATTGACCATCCACAAAAAGACCATACGTAGGATGGGTTTCTACCCAAGCAGTTGCGTCCGCTTCCGTCATATGACTAGCTGAAAAATCCACACCATAGTCTAAATTGCTAGCATAGCCTTCGTGAAGGACTTCATAATAGGCTGGCCCATCCGCTTTAGTAAGTTGCCGATAGGTAATCTCCTTTGAGCCTTTTGAGCATTTTGCAATTGACTCATATTACATAATCCTCCCACTGCCCTAAATAGCGATTTAAGAATTGTCGTGTCCAATCTTCTCGTGGATTGCTAATCACTTCTTTAGCGGTGCCTTGTTCCACAATAACGCCTTGCTCCATAAAAATAACTTGGTCAGCTACTTCTTTGGCAAAGGCAATTTCATGAGTCACTACAATCATGGTAACATGCATTTCACGGGCAATATTCTTAATAGCCCCTAATACTTCGCCCACTAATTCAGGTTCTAAGGCACTCGTTGGTTCGTCAAATAAAATGACCGCTGGGTCCATCGCAATGGCACGAGCAATCCCCACGCGCTGTTGTTGACCCCCCGATAGTTGCACGGATAATACGCTTCAAACCCTTTCATGCCTACCGCTTCTAAGCACTGTTCCGCTTTGGCACGAGCTTCTGACTGTTTCATCTGCTTAACGGTCACAAGCCCTTCCATAACATTTTCAAGCGCTGTCATATTAGAAAACAGATTATACATCTGAAATACCATAGATGTATGACGGCGAATATTTAATATTTCCTTCTTTGAGGCCTTGTGCAAATCTACCGTTATATCATTTAAGGTCATCTGACCAGCATCAGCTTTTTCTAAAAAGTTAAGCGTCCGTAAAAACGTTGTTTTACCGCTCCCCGACGGACCTATAATAACGGTCACTGAACCAGTCGGCACCGTCATATCGATACCTTTTAAAATTTCACGGTCCCCAAAGGATTTTCTTACATTTTGTATCTCTATCATAGAATCCTCTAATCTCAATTAACTACACAGCATTGCCGCGCTTATATTTACTCATCATATGTTCTAGTCGTTCAAAGATAAATTCAAAACTATACCTAGGCTCCAATAAATGAGCGCTACCACGATATACGCTTCAAAATACGCCGAATTATCTTCTACATACAGCTTGGCGGACCCTAATAATTCCACTACCGTAATCACAAAGACGATACTAGTACTTTTCATAGTATTTAAAAACTGATTGGCAAACAAAGGCAAGGCAAATACAGCCGCCTGTGGTAATACGACCCGGCGAGAAGCTTGTGCCCAAGTCATGCCAATAGCTAACGCTGCTTCCACCTGGCCCTTAGGCACAGATTGATTAGCCGCGCGGAAAATTTCACTCAAATAAGCCCCTGTATGTAAGGTTAAGCCCACAACAGCAACTAGCGAAACCGGTACTTTTTCATAGGGCACATGCACGCCGGTTTGATCTTCTAAGGCTAAGAACAAAATGGGCAAGCCGTAATAGACTAAATATAAAAGCACCATGTTTGGCAAGCTCCGACAAACGATGACAAACACATCAGCCAACTGGCTAAGCACGGGAATGCGATTAAGCTGTGCTACCGAACTAATAAGACCTAGCAAAATACCAAACCCAACGCTAGCAAAAGTAAGCCACAAGGTTACTTTTACATAGCCTAGGACATACCAAAAAGTCCCGCTTATATATTGAAAACTAATTATACTGGTTGATTCCATGTGCCTCACCCCTTACTTGCTACGGTGCGTGCTGCTGTATGGCGCCCTACTCGTTCACTAATGGAGTAACGACGCTCTAAGAACCGCCCAATTAACGAAATAATCAATACTAACATACCATAAATAATGGCTACGTCCACAAAGAGTTCTAAACTTCGCTGTGAGTTAGCACCCATCAAATCAGCGCGGCGCATAATGTCTACTACGCCTACGTTGAAAATTAACGAAGTCCCTTTCATCATGCCGATAACACTGTTGATGAGCGGCGGAATCGCCATGGTAAACGCCTGCGGTAAAATAACCCGACGATAGCTTTGAAAGCTCGTCATTCCCAAGCTCATAGCCGCTTCTTTTTCACCTTGTGCCACTGCCTGAATGCTACTACGCAAAATTTCAGAACTATACGCCCCTATATGTAACGTAAATACAACGATAACAAATGGTTAATTGTAAACTGAAATTAAGCATATAAAAATCCATAGTGAATACCGATTTGTGTTATGATTAAGTTTTCTAATCTAAAATCTTTTACACGAGGTATCGATATCACTATGGACTCTACTAATCATAACACATCATTACGTACAAACAAACACTTATCTTACGAAGAACGCTTTTTTATTGAAAAACAATTACAAGCAGGTGTATCAAAAACAGCGATTGCTAATGCATTAGGCCGTTCTCGTACAACGATTCAAAGCGAGATACAGCGCGGTTCTGTAGAACAAATTAAAGCCGGCAAACGAGTTTTAATGTACTTGGCAGATTATGGACATCTTAACTATGAGAAAACCCGTCAGGGCTCCTTCAACACTCGGAAAGCCGGTATTATTGTACCGTTCCTTTCCCGGGTAGAAAATCAGGTATTAATCCATAAATGGTCGCTTGATGCTGCCGTAGCTACGCCTTACGTAAGTACTTGTTTGTACGTAATGAAATGGTGTCTACTAAACTTTATATAACTAATCTTACATGAAGGTCTCTCCGATATTAACGCCTATGGTATTTACG
>ENA-OQIW01000050-OQIW01000050.1-human-gut-metagenome-genome-assembly--contig:-NODE-50-length-26893-cov-1.655720_pt1 | contig 26893 bp, 28 predicted proteins | sample MGYA00242586_ERZ504751 | MGnify/ENA primary metagenome ERZ504751 (study PRJEB26092, sample SAMD00036349) | human gut metagenome | host: Homo sapiens | study: EMG produced TPA metagenomics assembly of...
TCCTGATAATATCTTACCGCAATGGGGCGATGCCATCGTCTGGAATGAGTTTCATATGTCCACGGAATTTCCAATTTATTGGGATTAACTAAAAAAGCCACACACACTTTTTGTCCTATAAGCCTATTTTTATTTTTAGGTAAGAGGAGGTTTATTTATGAAGAGAATTTTTTCACTGTTAATGATGGGGATTTTTGTTTTAGTTGGGGCTGTATTTACAACAAATGCCTTTGATGTTACCGCTTATTCTAATAGCGGTAGTAAAGAAAGAATAATGCCGCTCGTGTATGTAGGGAATGCAGGGGTGAGCAATGAAACAGAGGCAAGAGAAATTTTATACAAAGCTATCGATCGTGAACTGGCTAAACACAAAAATTTATCACCTGTTAATATGGCTGAAAGCCAAAGTGTATTTGAAGAATATTTATTGGAAAACGATTTGAATCCTGATGATACTGCTTTGGGGCGTGGTTATGTGCCGAAGAAAAAGGAATTAAATGAAATGGCACAGCAAACAAATTCCGATTATGTATTATTGATTAATGCCAGAATCACCGATTCGAAAGTAAAAACTGCTTGGCTCGGTTTTTCTCCGGTAAAATTTGAAGTCACCGTATTGTACACTGTTCTTATTTATTCCGTTAAAGAAGATAAATATGTGTATAATGAAAAATACATTGTAAAAGAAAATGCTGCCGGTACCAGCAGCACCGAACGTGCTTTCAAAAAAGCTTGCATCAAATTTGCCGATAGAGAATTTACACTCGATCATATGACTTTGACTAAAGAAGCAATGTTAAAACAGTAAAATGTCAGTCTTTAGCTAGTATACGTCTTATTAAATCTGGTTTAATCCCGATTAAAATCTAATGAAAGAAAAAATAGCACTATATTGAAATATTAATTCTCAAATTCATAGTGCTATAATAATATTCAGAGCTATTAACGTGAGTTAGGTTCATCACCGAAAGGTGGTGATACTATAACAGTATACGAAGCTATATCATTAATGATTGGTTTTGCTACTCTTATAGTGTTAATTATTTCACTAAAGAAATAGACCTAACGCCCAGAAGTATTGCAGACTTCACACGTTAGGTTTATCATTTGCTACAGCTTAGATGAGCCTAACGCCTTCACACGTTGATAGCTCTCTTTGTACTTTAGTATATCATGTATTCCATTTTCGTCAAGTTATGAGCAACATGGAATATACATCTAAGTAAAAACAACCACCGCCATAGGCAGTGGTTGTTTTTTATGCTTACGAGATAATTCTATTTCAGGAGAAATTAGAATTTGTAGTTTAATTCTGCACGGTAGTAATCGCTCAAGTCGTTACCGTCTTGGTCTTCAGCATTGAATGCCCAGTAAGCGGACAAGCCAACGTTTTTAGCCAATGCATAGTCTACAGTAGCCATCCAAGCTTTGTAGTCAGCATTGTATGGTTGGTTCCAAGTAGAGCTGATTACTGGAGAAGTAGCTCCTTCATCAAAGTACTGAACTTTAACACCCCAAGTACCTTTTTCTTTAATGTTGTAGTTACCAACACCAACGCCTGCTACCCAAGCATCTTTATCGCCGTTGTTGTCCGAAAAATCATCTTTCCAAGTAGCATATTCGCCACCAATCCACAATTTATCAAATTGAAGATCTAAGTGACCGCCGTAGATATCGTTATCAAGGAAACGGTTCCCAAATGCGTAGAAACCACCGATAGTAGCGTGTTCACCCAATTTACCTTGTGCTTGTAATAAAGTTACAGAAATATTTGTATCAGCATCTGCATCTTTAACATCTAAACCATCAAAAGAAGCGCTACCGAACAAGTTACCAGCCATGAAGTAACCATGAGCAGCTGTAGCAGAGAAATTACCATTGTCGTATGCCAAAGCAGCACCGTCAAAAGTATCATCATAGATTAAACCGCCGCCAATGAAGGCACCAAAACGACCGCCAACTAAAGTTGTATCTTGGCCGAATTTATGAGCTACATACACGCGATCGAATTCAACACTGCTACTAGATGCATTACCAAATTCTTTGCTACCTGTAGATACACGAACTACAGCAGATGTATTTTCATTTACATTAGCATTGAATTGGATACGACCACGATAGTCGAATTTAGATTTTTTATTAGGGTTGTTGTCATTGGAGAACATGTCTTTTTTGTCAGAACCCTGGTAACGAAGACGAACGTCACCGGTAACTTTTACGTTACCAACTTTGTTTTCCAAAGTAGCAACACGAACGCCCAAATTGTTCAATTCGCTAGCGAATTCATCAGCCAAACGGTTGATCATAGCCTGTTGTTCAGCGTTAGCACGAGCTTCGTTAGCCATAGCTTTAGCTACCATCTGAGCCATTTCGTAACGAGTGATGTTGTTCTGGCCTTTGAAAGTGCCATCTGGGTAACCGTTGATTACACCAGCTGCTGCCAATTGAGATACGCTCTGGTATGCCCAATCGTTAGGAGTTACATCGGAGAATGGATTAGCTGCGAATGCAGTAGTTACGCCAAGTACAGCAGTTGCTGCAAATACGGCTGCAAAACGTTTTTTCATTGTAATTACCCCTTAGGGTACAATTTATGTAAAACCGTGAAACAAGTAGTGAATTTTCAATTTAACGTTGAAAAAATTTATCTTAGTGTTTTAAAACTCTTGCCATATTTAATTTTAATTGTTACTGAATTTTAAAGCATAGTTTTCATTGAGTTGTACGTTTTCAATAGGTATTACATAGTTTGTTTCTGTAAATAGTTTGTTGTTTTTAGAATCATTTAAAGAAGAATCTTTTAATAATGCTGAAAGTAGTTTTGCATTTAATTTCTGTGTTGCTGTAGGATTTAACAAGTTCGAACTTCGAGACGATATAGCAGGGAGTAGTACGGATTTCAGTAAAAAATGCCAATACTGATATTTACCGACAAGTGACCATTTCTGATAATCCTTATGGCACTGTAAATATAGCTGTAATATCGATGAAGAAAGATAAGGGGCGGACGTTTTAATAAGTTGCGGTATAGCCACCAATAGTGCACCTTCTATTTGAGGTTCTTTATATAGCGCTTTATTGCCACAAATATCGGAGTGATTAATGGATTGAGGGCATTGATAGTACACATAAATTTTATCTTTGTACCGTCGTCGCATACCGACTAAACGGTGGTGACATGAGGGGCATCGAAGCAGTCCCTTAAAAAGATATGGTTCGCTTAATTCCTTGGCTGAGAAGGATGCTCCATGATGGCGTGGTCTTTTTAACTCCTGTTGAACTGCCGAAAAGGTATCTTGAGAAATAATTGGAGGGGCATAATTATCAATTCCATAAAAACGCCCCATATACTTTTCATTACGCAATAATTGGGTAATGGTAGGATAGGCACGAACGATGCCATGTTTTTCAGCTAAATAAATCATGGTTTGTCGAATTGATTTAGTTTTTAAATAATAATTGAAAACATCACGGATAATAGGTGCTTTTTCATCGGGAACGATATGTTTATCTTTGATAGAATAACCTAAAGGCAATTTGCCGGAGATAACTTCACCTCGTTTAATTTTATCGGCAAATACGAAATTGATTCGCTCCGAAGTAGTGTCCGATTCATTTTGAGCAATGGATAGCTTAATGTTAAGGTAGAGACGACCTTGAGCCGTATTTGTATTGTAATCTTCCTCCGTTGTTTCCCAGACAACATTATATTTATCCAAAATAGCCTGATAAGTGTAAAAATCGGAAACATTACGAAACCATCGATCCAGCTTAATAAATAAGATACAGTCGATTCGACCGGCCTGAACATCTTGTAACATTCGGGCAAACTCTTTACGGCGACCGGGGCGACTGCGGGCTGAAATGCCCTCATCGCGATAACACTCCACAATTTGATAATTATGCTCCAAGGCATATTGCGTAGCCTGTTTTCCTGAGCTTGTAAAGAGTAGCCGTTCATAGCTTGTTCTTCGTGAGATACGCGAATGTAAAGTGCTGAACGTTTTGCAGTCATTCATAGTCGCTATTGAGTCATCTATTCAATAGCAATACCTCCTTTCAAGAATAAAGATGAGTACTCAATTAAAATAATCCCTCCTTTCAAAAATAAAATGACTATATAATTATATCGTAACATAAACAGTAGTAAAGATTGATAAAAGTCGAATAACTTCAGCAAATATGGTATACTTAATAATAGCCCCTTAAAATAGATTAGCGGGTTTTAGAGGATAGAATTTAGATCGGATTGTGAGGGTATCTATGACAGATATACGATTATTGGCAATTGATTTAGACGATACATTAGTGAGAGAAGATAATACTATTTCAGACTATACAAGAAGTATTTTGAAAAAAGTACAGGCCAAGGGCATTCACATTGTGATTGCCACAGGCCGCATGTACCAGACGGCACGGCCGGTGGGGCTCGCCATGGACATCGGTGATTTGCCTATGATACTTTCTCCGGCGGGTTGGTGCAACGCATCGAATCAGGTGAAAAGTTATTTGAACAAACGGTAGATGTGTCGGTGGCTAACGAGATTTTGCAATTGGCCAAAACCAATGATTGGTATGTGCAGTCTTATATCGATGATGAATTGCTCGTTCATCATGAAACGGAAGAGTCTCGCATGTATGAAAAAGGTGTCGGTGCCAAGCCGGTATATATCGGTGATGCGGTGTACACTGCACCGAAAGGGCCGAATAAGTTATTGTTTATTGCGCAGCCGCAAAAGATTCTGCACATAGAAGCAAGTTTAAATAAAGAGTTTGCCGACAAAGTGGAAATTGTGCGCAGCAAGCCGAATTTCTTAGAGATTAACAGTATGAATTGCACGAAGGGCAACACCTTGGCTCATATGGTTTCAGAATTAGGGCTGAAACCGGAGCAGGTAGTGGCGTTCGGCAATTCGCAAAACGATATTTCTATGCTGAAATACGCCGGCACGGCGGTAGCCGTGGCGAATGCGGATGATAATGTAAAAGCGGTGGCTCACGAAATATGTCCGTCTAATGAAGATGACGGGGTAGCGCACTGGCTCGAGGAGCATATTTTATAGGAAGGGAGACCTATTGTGGAAGGTACATTCAGATTACTCATTGTGACAGGTATGTCCGGTGCAGGCAAAACACAGGTAATGCAAGCCCTGGAAGATATGGGGTTCTTTTGTGTAGATAATTTGCCGCCCGTTTTAATTCCGAAGTTTAGTAACTTGTGCCGCCAAGCAAGCGACCGTATTAATCAAGTGGCGCTGGTGGTGGATATTCGCGGCGGCCAGTTTTTTGAAAGCTTGTCCGACGCGTTGGCATCACTCAAAGAAATGCAGGTTCCTTATGAAATCGTGTTCATGGATGCTACCGACGAAACGCTGATTCGACGTTACAAAGAAAGTCGTCGCAGTCATCCGTTGGCTCCGGACGGCCGCATTACGGTAGGTCTTAAAAAAGAACGCAAGATTCTTGACTCCATCCGTCCGTTTGTCGATTATATTATCGATACGACGAACATGAAAACGAGCCAGTTGAAGGCGTACTTGCGTCAGAAGTTTTCACAATTGGAAGAAAAGAAACAGGGCATTGCCGTGTCAGTCGTAAGTTTCGGCTTTAAATACGGCATTCCTCTTGATGCGGATATGGTATGGGACGTTCGTTTTTTACCAAATCCGTACTATAATCCGGAATTTCGTCATAAAACGGGCCGTGTACCGCAGGTTAATGAATACATTAATTCCTTCGAGGTGACGGAACAATTTTTGAGTACCATGTTTTCAACTATGGACTTCTTATTGCCTAATTATGAAAAAGAAGGCAAGAGTCAGTTCGTAGTGGCCGTAGGTTGCACCGGTGGTATGCATCGCAGTGTAGCTATGGCGGAAGCGTTGTATAATCATGTACAGACATTAGGCTATCGGGCAACAATTGAGCATCGGGATATGTTTAAAAATAATGTTGAAGAGGATTGCAATCCTCGCGAGGTAACGGCGCCGAAATCAAATAATTCGGCAGGGTTATCGCTAGATAGGAGAATTCAAATGATACATATGTCAGGATTCCGGTGGCTCACGCCAGGCCTTAAATTAAAACGATGGCTGGTTGTGTTTGGTCTTGGTATGCTGCTCGTAATCATCGGTGTGGCTTGATGCTTAATTATCAATGGCTGTCATATTTTGAAGATTTATTTTTACAATTTTTATATGAAACGACCGGTTCCTATAACTATACTACGTTGGCGACCGGCGGCTTTATCACCATTTTAGTAGGCATCGTGCTCATGACTATCGGGACCAAGCAGGTAGGTAGCGCGGTGGTGCGAGCCATCATTCCGGCCGATACGGATAAGGTGGGGGACTATATTTTCCAAAATATCCGCATGGCGAAAGGACCGAAAGTCGTTGTTATCGGCGGCGGTACCGGTTTATCTACCTTGTTGCGCGGTTTGAAAACGCACACATCCAATTTGACGGCCATCGTAACGGTAGCCGATGACGGCGGTTCGTCCGGTCGTTTGCGTGAAGACTTCCAGATGATTGCACCGGGCGATTTGCGTAACTGCTTAGTGGCCTTGGCGGAAAAAGAAGGCCTCATGAACAGCTGTTCCGTTATCGTTTCGGCGGTGAAGGCGATTTGGCGGGTCATAGTTTCGGCAACTTATTCTTAACTGCGTTGACGCAGATTCTTGATGAAGATGTGGATAAGGCGCTTGACGCATCCAGTAAGATTTTGAAGGTGCGCGGCCGTGTTATTCCGGCGTCCACGCAGAATATTGTGCTCATGGCGGAAATGGAAGACGGTTCCATTGTAGCCGGTGAAAGTCAGATTCCGACTGTGCAAAAACGTATTAAACGTGTTTTCACAGAACCTGCTTTACCGCAACCGCAGGGTGCAGCTTTGCAAGCTATCGATGAAGCGGATGCTATTATTTTGGGACCGGGCAGCTTGTACACAAGTATTATGCCAAACCTTTTGATTGATAAAATTGCAGAGCATATTAAGGCTTCCAAGGCACCAAAAATTTATATTTGTAATGTTATGACTCAGCCGGGTGAGACGGACGGTTATACAGCGGCCGCTCATGTGGCCGCCTTGCAACGCTTGGCCGGTCAAGGCATTGTCGATACGGCTATTGTCAATGATGTGCCGTTTGACGAAGCAGTTATCGAGAAGTATAAAGCAGTAGGCGCCGAACCGGTGAAGGTGGATACGGATAAATTGGCAGGCCTTGGGGTGCGTACGGTGCGTGCCGGTCTTATTCAGCATCCGGAAACGGCTGTTCATGATCCGGAACGTCTCGGTAAGATTGTAATGGATGTTATTTACGCCATGCAGTCCGGTTTAGAGCCGCATATTTTGGAATATTATTTAAAACGCGAAGACCGTTAATCACCGATAACTCTTAAAGACATTTGTGTGATTGATACTAACTCTTGAAAATATTGATGTAATTGGTGCGGCTGATGCGGTTGATGCGGTTGATGCGGTTACTGCGATTTTAGTTAGATTTTGTATTAAATAAGGCGTAAGCCTGCTGCTGTCTTACCGGCAGTTTTGAGAGAAGAGAAGGGAGGCACCTATGTCGTTTGCAGAAGATGTAAAAAACGAACTGTGTCAGTATAAGAATGAAGACAGTTTGTCTGCCAAAGTAGAAGCCTCTTGTTTGTTACGCATGGGTGGTTCATTGTTATTGGGCAGTCAGGGCCGTGTAGGCATTCGTTTGGCGACGGCGAATAATGCGGTAGCTCGGCGTGTATTGTCTATTCTACGCGCTCATTATGCGTTGCATACGTCAGTCCTCATTCGCCGCGGTTTAAATTTACGCAAAAAGAATGTGTATACCTTAACCGTAGAGCCAACCGTTGAAGGCCGTGAGGCTTTGGAAGATATGGCGTTATGGCCCATGGATACGGCGTTACCGGCGGAGTGGCTGACAACCATGGAAGGACGGCGTGCCTTTTTGCGCGGTGCTTTTTAGGGGGCGGTTCCGTCAATAAACCGGAAAGTGATTACCATTTGGAGTTTATGACGAGTAATCAGCATTTTGCCGATGAAATTGTGCGCGTACTGCGACTCTTTCATATCGTGGCGCGGGTAACGGAGCGTAAAGATCCTATGTGGTGTATATTAAAGAAGGCGATGCTGTAACAGATTGTCTACAAATCATGGGGGCTCAGTCAGCCTTATGGAATTTGAAACGGTGCGTGTTGTCAAAACGGTGCGCAATCAGATTAATCGGCAGGTTAATTGTGAAACGGCTAATTTGCAAAAAACGGTAAATGCCGCCGTGCGTCAGCTCGAGAGCATTCGTATCATCGAGCGACACCAAGAGCTTAGCGATTTGCCGCCGAAGTTATTGGAGGTGGCGATGGTGCGCTTGGATAATCCGGACGCCAGTTTAGGGGAATTGGTTGATCTTTTGGGCGGCCATATTTCTAAATCCGGCGTAGGCCATCGCTTCCGTAAATTGGAACAATTAGCACTGTCTTATGAGCCTATGGGGCTTGAAGAATTTATGTAGGAAAGAGGAATAATTCAGTGAAATTATTACGCAATAAATATAGATGGTTAGCCATCTTAGTAGCGTTATGGACACGCGGCGTAGGCTTTGTAATCGGGGCACCGCCGGAAACGGTGGACTTCAAAACTACAAGCTTTACGCCATTGCCCGTAGTTTTGACGGAAGAAAAAGACACATTGATTTTTTCTGACAGTCTGAATATGTAAATAAAAGCGGTGTATTGGCGGCCGGTACGGTTAACGGCACGGGTCGTGTGTATTTCTACCATTTTAATGAAATGAAAGAACCACAAAAAATCGCTATTGTACTGGAAAATACATCAAAAAAGAATGTGGAAGTGACGGTTCACCGTGAGATCTTTGCAGAACCGAATCGTGAATATTTTGTAGTGGGCAGTGAATTGTCACGGGAAGATTTGGATGCTCCATACGTGGGCACGAATCGTCAATGGCAACCGGCCGCTCAACGGGAACGTTCGGCAAAGGCAGCCGGTGTACCGGTGCCGACAGTAACCGCAAAGAAGGATACGATTGAACAAATTGCCGATACCGCCACGACCGATAAATCAACGGTCGGTACAGCCGTAGCAAATACAGCGACAGCTAATGTCGTCACGGCCAATACAAGTGGCGCGATTGAGAAGATGGCCGTAGCCGGCCAAAGAGGTGACGATGAGGCTGTCAAAGTAGGCGATGACGTAGTGGGCAAACAGCGTGAACAGGCGGTAAAGGCTTGGCGTACAGAAGTTCGTCAGCAGGCTCAGGCTGAGGCTAAATTAAAGCCCACCGTGCTTGATACGGTGACGTTGGCGCCGGGTGGCAAACAAGCGTTCTTTTCAAAACTCGATAAAATCCCGATTCCGCAGGATGACTTGTTCTCCGGGATTTTTGACTTTACGTCTACCGGTCCGGTGTACGTAAAAGTTATGATGTTGCCATTTGAAACGCCGGCTTTGGGCGGTTCTTTGATGGCGGAAACTTTGCCTATGGATGAAGTGGCTTTGCGTGGTACCTATGTGGGCGCTCAGCGTCGTTTGACCTTGATGCAACCGTTTGACAGTTCCTTGGGACCTGTGTCCGTTATGGTGGCCAATGACCGTGAAGATCCCTTCGTGGAAGGCGTTGATGAATTGACACCAAATGCACCTTCCAATGCTTCAGGTACCGGAAGTGCTGCCGGTGTTGCCGGTGCTACAGGTGATATAAGCACCGCTACGGCGGTAAGCGGAACGGCCGTAACGAATCGCGGTAATTACGGTGTGAGCTATGAAGTGACGATTCCCACTATGGGCAATCGAGATTTTGCCCTTTATATTAACCCTTTGGGCGGGGCTTATGCCGGTTCCTTTAAGGTAACGTATGACGGCCAATCGGAAATTTATAATGTACCGACGGGGGCGCGCTTATTTTTAGGTAATAATACGACGGAAGACAGCCAGTATTTTAATACGTATAAAGCGGGTAAATTATTGACGATTCAATTTATTCCGGCCGGGGCGTCGAATTTGCCGATTCAGTTCTTATTGGTGCCACAGGCATAATTACAGGCAAAGTTAAGATTGCGCTGAATAGTGGCTTTGTACTAGTTGCAAAGTAGAATAAATTTATTCAAGTGAGAGCGATGTATTTTGCTCTCACTTTTTGCTTTATACCGCAAGCTTACCTGTAAATTGAAATTAAATGTCTTTTTGGAGCAGAACTCAGAACATGTCCCTGTTATTATTAACTTATTGAGTAATATTCTCATAATTCCTAAAGGTAAAAAATGATCTAAATTTTGATTTAGATAGGATTAGACTTAGGATTTATCGTATAAGGTGGTAATTATGGAACAGGTATTTGTATGGCGTAAAGCCGTCATCGGCTCGCTTGGTTTTCATATAATAGCTGCTGTCGCTTTAGGCGTTATCGGCTATCACATGAGCCAAATGGCGGCAGCCGAGGCGTATGAAATTGATTTATCGATTCCTGTGGCGCAGGAAGAGACTATAGTGAAACAAGTAGAGTTTCCCAAACCCTTAGCCGTAGAGGATGTGAGTCAGCGTGTAGCCGCGGTGAGTCAAACTACGAATCCGGCAGCCGGCGGTTATGGCGGCGGGACACCGTCAGAAACACCGCAAGCGGTGGCACCGGCCTCGATAGTAGCGCCCGGCAGCGGTACATTGGATATACCGGGAGCTCACGAAGGTACTGCTACATCATTTGACGGTATCGGTCAAGGGGCGAATGAAGCGGGTGGTCCCGTTGGCGAAGGCTTGGTAATGGTGAAGGTGCCGGTGTCGGGAACGGCACAGAAGAAGGCGTAGCTCCCGGTGAGCCTTTGATATGGATGGTTTTTGGAGTGCCGTCAATGCCAATAAATCGTATCCGCCCATGGCTGTAAGGCGTAATATTGAAGGCGATGTGACGGTACAGGTCACTTTGGACAGCGGGGGTAATTTGGTAGCGGCAGATGTAATATCTTCAACTAATTCGTTGCTTGCCGATGCGGCGTTGAAGGCTGTGTATAATGCCACGCCATATAACAACCCGACCGGTGAAAGTGTCACGGTGAATGTGCCGATTAGTTTTCGCTTGACAAACTAACATAATTTATTTAAGATTAATTCTCAAGTATAGAATTAAGGATCCATTTAGTTTAGATGGAGAATACCAAAGCAATTCATTGATATTTAGAGTAAAGACCTTTCTGTAAGTACAGATTTTGTATAGCCTCAAAGCAGGTATACAGTTTGTACTGACAGAAAGGTCTTTTTTTGCATTTTGGAGGAAATATGCAGTTAGTAGAATCGATTAGGGATAAAATGCAGGATTCCGGCACACGTTTGCTCGAGATTCTGCACAATCGTAAAGTATATGAGCGCAAGGATGAAAACGGGTATGCCCGCATGATTAGTCAGCCCGTATTTGACGGTATTGACATCGTCTACAACGATGTCGTGATGGAGCGAATTACCCATAATGCCAAGCCCATGTCCGGTTTGTTTGAGATTCATTTTTGCCAAGACGGGCGCATTGAATGCTCTTTTGAAAACGGCAAATGCCTGTACATGAATGGCGGCGATATTTCGTTGGGCTGGAAAACGTGCAGTACCTTTCGCCATAGTTCGTATTTTCCGACCGGTTTTTACAAAGGTTTGTCGCTCGCCGTATATGTGCCGAAGGCTCAGGCGGCGGTGGATGCCTTTGTGGGCAAAAACAGCATTGACCTTGAAGAAGTGTGCAATCGTTTCTGCACGGCTAACGGTGTGGGGCTGGTGAAGGATACGGGCCGCTTAAAAGAGCTTTTTATGGATCTCTATAATGTGCCGGATGTACTGCCGGAAGTGTATTTGCGCGTGAAATGTGTGGAGATTTTTGTATTGCTTGGCACATTGACGTGTGAGTCGGGAGATGAGCATATCTATTTCGAGCGTGCTCAAGTGGAAACGATTAAGCGGATTCATGATGAAATTTATAACGACCTCGGTAATCATCACACCATTGAAGCCTTGGCGAATCGTCATCGTATTTCTATGACAGCTTTAAAACGTTGTTTTAAAGCGGTGTACGGCATTACGATTTACCAATATGTGAAGCGTTGTCGTATGAACTTTGCCGCTAAAGATTTGGTGAATACCAATGACGCAATTTTGGAGATAGCCAATCGTTGGGGTTATGAAAACGGCAGCAAATTTTCTTCTGCTTTTAAGCAAATTATGGGCTGTAATCCCCGTGAATATCGGGTAAAAAATAAAATGCTCAATTAAGGTAAGTGTAATAAATATATTGATTCATCGGAGAATTAATTGGCTTGCGATTTTAAATTGCTTTACTTAATGAGTTAAATTTATTTCGAATATTTACTAAATTAGTCATATAAATAAGTTGATTAAATGTCTAAACGGATTGGTTTGGGCGTTTGGGTAGTTTACTGAAATTAAGATTTGTTATCATTTAATGTATAGCGAATTGGTATAGTCAGCTGAATTCGCTTGCTAGGGCTTAAGGAGGCCATTATAATGGAAGGTATAAACTATATCGTTAATTTATTTGTCACCGGTGGTTTGGTTATGTACCCTTTGTTGGCATTATCGCTAATAACCGTGGCTATCGGGATAGAGCGCTGGTATTTTTTCAGATTGAATACGAAAGGCGGTCGCGGTTTTTCACATGGCGTGTATCACAGTGCCAAAGCCGGCAATTGGCGTGAAATCGATGAGCTTTGTCAGCAGTATCCGTTGTCTATCAGTCGCGTAGTGCATGCCGGTTGCAGTAATCGAGAATCAGAGCAAAGTATGAAAAATGCCTTTATGGAGCAAATGACGTTTGAAACGTCGTCTTTCAAACGGTATTTGGATTATTTAAGTGCTATCGTTACGGTGGCTCCGTTATTGGGCCTGTTGGGGACGGTTACGGGCATGATCGGTACTTTTGGTGTCCTCGATAACGGCGGCGGTGCGGCGGCGATTACGGGTGGTATCGGGGAAGCCTTGATTGCAACGGCCACAGGCCTTTGCGTAGCTATTATCGCCTTTGCCATTTATACCTATTTCAGCCATCGCTTGGATCAGTTTGTGATTCGTTCCGAAGAATTGTGTTTAACCATGGTGAATGCCATGAAAAAGGAATGGTGATACTATGTTCAAGCAATTTGGATTGAAACAAAAGCCCATATTCATGATTATTCCCATGATTGATATTATTTTCTTTTTACTCGTATTTTTTATGATGAACAGCTTGCAAATGGTAGCGCAAAAGTCGCTCGATGTGCAACTCCCGGTAGCTCAGGCGGCGGTGCAACAAAAGCATGTGCCGGTTATTATTACCTTGGATACGGCGGGTCATATCGTAATCGACGGGAAGCCGCTCAGTTTGACCGATGCTAAAGAGGTACTGGTGACTAAGCAGGAAGCCAATCCGGCGGTGGCCGTAGTGCTTCAGGCCGATGCTCATTCGGCTCACGGTCAAGTGGTAGCTATTATGGACCTGGTGCGCAGTGCGGGGATTAAAAAATTCTCCATCGGTGCCACCAATAAATAAGTAGAATTCATACGGTGAAAAACGTATTGGAGTCGGCATAAGCGGGCAAGCAGAGCTGTGAAGGCATAGCCTCTTAAAGTTATGGAAAGGATTTGTATATGATGAAACCGGAAGAGTTATTTGCGAAGATGTCCCCCGAAGAGCGATTGATGCAATTGGGGCGGGCTACGGATAATCCGTTGATGGAGGCCTTTGATGCGAAGCGCGTCGTTCATGCCGGTCTCAACGGTCGTCCTTTAAGCCTGAAGAAGCGCAACAAACATGGCAAAAGGTCATGGCAACGGAGCCGGTTAAAGGACAATTGCAATCGGCGTATATTCACATTCCGTTTTGCCAGACGAAGTGCCTGTACTGCGGATTTTTTCAAAACGCGGCCAATCAGTCTGCTGAGGACCGTTATATAGATTTATTGATTCAGGATTTAGAAAGTGATGCCACGCAGCGTCGCTTAAAAGACGGCTTAATTCAGACCGTATTTATCGGCGGGGGCACACCGACGTCGTTATCGGCAACCAATGCGGCTCGTTTGTTGCAGGCCATTAAAAAATGCTTGCCACTGGCCAATGATTACGAATTAACCTTGGAAGGGCGCATTAATGATGTGGTGCCGGAGAAAATGGAGGCCTGGTTTGCCAACGGTGTGAATCGCATGTCGCTGGGCGTACAGTCTTTTCACACGAAGATTCGTCGTCAATTGGGACGCCTTGATGATCAAGAGACCATCTTAGAGCGACTGCGTCAATTAAAAGAGTACAATCAATGTGCCTTGGTGGTCGACTTAATCTACGGTTTGCCGGATCAGACGCCTGAAAAATGGCAGGAAGATTTGGAGCTGTTGGAAGCGGCACCAATCGACGGGATGGATTTGTATCAGCTCAATGTGTTTGAAAACAGTGATTTGAATACGGCTATCAAGAACGGCAAAGTATCGCCGGCGGCGACAACTCGTGAACAGGCGGCCATGTTTGCCCAAGCGCGTGCATTTGTTGATTCGTATAATTATCGTCGCCTCAGTGCCGCTCATTGGAGCCGTTCGTCCCGTGAACCGCAGCTATATAACACCATGGCTAAACGCGGTTATCCCATGTTTCCGTTCGGCTGTGGCGCCGGCGGTAATGTGGGTGGCTACATGACGATGCTTCATCGTTCGTTGGGCGCTTATGAGCACATGGTTGAAGCGGGTCAAAAACCGTTCATGGTGCTTATGAAGCAATCACCATTACAGGAAGTGGCCAATATCATCGTTGATCAACTGGAGCATTGTTATTTTGACTTGAAGCCGTTAGTGGCTTACGATGAACGTTTGGCCGAGCTTACCTGGCTCTATGATTTGTGGCGTGAACGAGGGCTCGTTGAACATAACGGCATTATGTATAAATTAACTTTGGCCGGTGAATTCTGGCATGTGAATTTGACACAAACAACGATTGAGTTGGCGCAGTATTTACTGACTGGCGAATCGAGTATGTCCCACGAACGCATTGCGGCCCAAAATGCACCGGGTAAACCGGCCGGCCACCCCGGTGGCGTACCAAAAGGCCATCCCGGTGGCATGCCAAAAGGTCATCCGGGGGGAATCCCTAAAGGTCATCCGACCGGTGTATCACAGGGAAATCCGGGTCATCCGACCGGCATTGCTAAGAAATCGGCACATGCTATGACCGAACCGGAAGGGATGATAAAGGGTCACATGGGCAGTATGATTAAGGAACAACCGCCGGGCATCCATGTGGTGCGTGGCGCCAAAGGAAATGAGGTGTCCGGTTGAAACGATACGTATTGATTCCGGTGACCATCGTAGTCTTGTGCGTTGTAGCGTTGACAAGTTGGATTTCCCTGACTCATGAGGATAACACCAAGATACCGATGCGCACGGTGACGGATGCAACCGGCACCGAAGTAGTGATTCCGCAACATCCGAAGCGCGTCGTTATTTTGAACTCCGCCAATTTAGACATGTATTATGCCGTTGGCGGCACTGTAGTCGGTAAGCCTACTTCGTCGTATATTTCTAAAGAAATAAGGGAAAAGACGAAGGATGTGCCGCCGTGGGCACTCTTCACAGCCCCAGCGTGGAGGCCATTATCGGGCTTCATCCGGACCTTGTTATCGGTATAAATGTACCGTTTAACACGAATTTACGGGATATTCTCGCCCAGGCGGATATTCCGTTATACATTAATGATTTAGACACCTATGACGATGTGGTGACGACGCTGACATTTTTCGGTGAACTCACCAATCAGCCGGATGTTGCGAAAGCAACGGCTGACAAAGCAATGGCGAATTATAATAAACTTGTTGATGATGCTAAAAAACAAAAGGGACCGCGCAGCCTTATTATTTTCGGCGCCCCCGGCAGTTTCAGCATGGCCACAAGTAAAGCCTTCAGCGGTAATTTATTAGAACTCTTGGGCGGGCATAATATAGCGATATGGCGACCGGCCTTGACGGCGATTATGTGCCGCTCAGCATGGAGTATGTGGTGAAAACCGATCCGGAAGTTATCTTTTTTATCAGTATGTCGCCTAAATCGGACAGCGTTAATGTATTTAAACGTGAGATGCTTGAGAGCTCGGCCTGGGCTGATGTAAGTGCTGTTAAAACACAGCGGATTTATTACTTGTCCGGTGGCTTGTTTGCGGCAAACCCGGGCACGCGCATCAGTGAGGCGCTCACCATTATGTATGATGATTTATACGGAAAGGAGGCGGCACATGACGAACCGTAACGCGCCGGCCGGCACATCAACACCAATAAAAGCTCAAGAACGAGCCATAAACGGGCAAACGGCGGTGACTTCGAAACAAACTCAAAAGTACCATGATTCGCGGCAACGTAAACGCCGCCTGACATATCTTATAGCCGGCCTATTCTTAGTATTTGTGGTTATTACCGGCTTTATGTATGGCGCCGTGCCTATTACTTGGCAGGAACTGTTAGCTGTAATGCAGGGGCAGGGAACGGCGGATACAGAGCGTATCCTATATTATTTGCGCTTGCCCCGCGTGATTGCAGCCGCCTTGGTAGGCATGAATTTAGCCTTAGCCGGCTGTATTTTGCAAGGTGTATTGCATAATCCGTTGGCGGACCCCGGGATTATCGGCGTAACGGCCGGTGCCGGTGTGGCGGCCATGGCGGTTATGATTTTGGCGCCGGCCTTGACGGCGTGGGTGCCGTTAGCCGCTTTTGTAGGTGCTTTGGTGGCCTTAGCGGTTGTATTCATCCTGGCTTGGGACCGCGGTATTAATCCCTTGCGACTTATCTTAGCCGGTGTGGCCGTGGCGGCTTTTTCGGGGGCGGTACGACGGCGTTATCCGTTATGTTCCCTGATCGAATTCAGGGCGTAGTTAACTGGTTGGCCGGCGGCTTTGCCGGTGCCCGTTGGACCTATGTGTGGATTGTTTTGCCATACAGTCATTATCGGTTTGGTAGGGGCCCTTTGGAACTACCGTAAACTCAATGCGTTGCAAATGGGCGAAGAAGTGGCCCTGTCACTGGGCATTAATTTGAAAAAAACGCGTATCATTTTAGTACTTTTGGCGGCGATTTTAGCGGCCGCTTCCGTAAGTGTGGCAGGCTTACTCGGTTTTGTAGGCTTAATTGTACCGCATTTGATGCGCTTGGTTGTGGGTTCGGACTTTGAGTACTTATTGCCCGCATCGGCTGTATTCGGGGCCGGCCTATTGGTTGGTGCCGATACATTTGCCCGCACGATTTTCAGCCCCGCTGAAATTCCCGTAGGTATTTTCTTATCCTTCTTGGGTGCACCGTTCTTCTTATACTTATTGAAACGGAGGAGCCGCGCATGACAAGAACATTAGTTATGAAAAACGGCCGTATCGGTTACGATACGCGGGCTGTGGGTGAAAACGTTTCGCTCGTTTTTGACAAACCGGAAATCGTGTCCATTATCGGACCGAACGGCTCCGGTAAGTGACGGTATTAAAAACTTTGGGCCGTTTGTTGCAGCCCTTGGGCGGTACCGTATACCTTGACGGTAAAGATATTCACAGCATGAATTCGAAAGCGGTGGCCCGTATTATTTCCATGTTGCCGCAATCGGCGCAGGCACCGGCGGATATGACGGTGCGGGATTTGGTCATGTGCGGTCGCTTGCCGTATCAGAATCCCTTCAGTTCGCTCACTACGGAAGACGTGGCGGCGGTGCAAACGGCATTGGAAGAAACGGGCCTCGTGGAATTGCAACATCGTCCCTTAAAAGATTTATCCGGCGGTGAACGGCAACGTGCTTGGCTCGCCATGGCCGTAGCACAGGAGCCGGACATTCTGCTCTTGGATGAACCGACTACCTTCCTCGATGTGCGCTACCAATTGGAGCTCATGAAATTGGTCGTGAAACTTCATCGTACGCGGGGGATTACGGTTATCATGGTCCTTCACGATTTGAATCATGCGGCTCATTTCAGTGACCGCTTGATTGCCGTCAAAAAAGGCAACATCGTGGCGGACGGTCCGGTGGCTGAGATTTTCACAGAACCGGTTCTCAGTGATTTGTACGAAGTGCAGATGGTATTTACCGAACTTAGTATTAATGGCGTAACGCACAATATATGCGTGCCTTATGAAAGTCGGTAGTGTATTAGAGTCGTTGTCGCTTTATTGAGTGCATCGGCATTTACCGCTTACAGAGATAGACGGTATTTACTATGAAAGCAAAAGCGTAGCTTTAGATTTTTCAAAACGGAAACGTTGAAAGGAGATATAGATGAACAGCATTGTTATTTACTCGTCCCGTACAGGGAACACGAAACAAGTAGCGGAAGCAATCGTAGGTGTGTTACCGGAAGGTACGCCTTGTGTGCCGGTAAACGAAGCACCGGCTGATTTGAGCCAATACGACTTGGTTTTCATGGGCTTCTGGGCCGACCAAGGCAATGCAGATAAAGTGGCGCAGGCTGTTTTAAAACGCATCGATAATGAAAAAGTAGCTCTCTTTGCTACGTTAGGTGTACCGCCGATGATGCCCCATGCGAAAGAAACCATGGTAGCCGCTACCGGTCTTTTGCCAAAAGGTCAGGAGCCAATCGGGACTTTCATGTGCCAAGGCAAAGTAGATCCGAAAGTCATCGAAATGATGTTTAAAATCTTCCCGGACGGTCATCCGCACGACGCAATCCGGAACGTGAAGAACGCCATAAACAGGCGGCATCTCATCCGGATGCTAATGACTTGGCCAATGCAGCCGCATTTGCTAAAGACGTTTTGGCCAAATTAGGCTAATACAATACATATTGAGTGTAATAAATTGACATAATAGGTAAGGACCTAGCTAAACACATATGTGATAGACGGATTAAAGACCCCGAAGCTTCCGTGCGACCGGGGCTTTGCCGCTATAGTCATTATGGTGCAGACAGGTCCTTTTATTATGTCATTTTTTATACATAGATTTTTAAAAAATATACCGGTAAGTTCTATATATAATTAGGGATTTGTAATGTGCAATTGTGAAATGTGTTGATTTGTGTTTTTATTTTGTGTTGTGTTAGAGGTGTTTAGAGATGAAAAGAGTAAAATCCAAAGAACTTGTGTTGCGTGCTATGACCTTAGCAGTGTTGTTGGCACCGGTATATGGTGTGCAGGCCGCTGATTTAGAAACAGATACGATTGTGGTTACCGCGTCTAAAACAGCAGAAACTATTAAAGCGGCGCCGCAGGCGGTAGAAGTAGTTACGGCGGAAGATATGAAACGCATGGGCGCTACCGACTTAGTATCGGCCTTGCAGTTGGCTGACAATGTGAGCCTTGCCGAATCGGCTATGACGGGCAATCAGGTCATGCTCCGCGGCATGGATACGAAACATACCCTTATTTTGGTAGACGGTAAGCGTATTGCCGGTGAAGATACGGACAGCACGGCGAACGTGTATACGCTCGGTCGTATGAGTCTTGACACGGTGGAACGGGTGGAAATTGTACGCGGTGCTACGAGCTCCCTGTACGGTTCCGATGCTATGGGTGGTGTTATTAACATCATTACGAAGATTCCGGACAAAGAAGGCGTAACAGTCGGTGTTAATACGGGTACCAGACAGCAGAACAATTACTATCGCTATGATTCCGGCAAACAGGGGCGTTGGAATTTGACCACCGGCGCTCAATTTACCAAAGTTCGCCCGCAGAATATTTTGACCGTAACGGAAGCGTCTGCCACTAAAATGGGCAGTGAAGGTATAATCGCTACATGTTCGGCAATCGCCAGAATTTTGACATCAGCGCTACCTATGATTTTGAAAACGCCAACAAGAATAAACTTCGTTTGGATGCGAATTATTTTAAAGAAAAACTTCGCACCGAGCTCGCCGATGTACAGGGCATCAGCCGTGGCATGACCTATGATCAGCAAAAAGACAAGGTGGAGCATTACAACAATACGGGCTACGGTGTGAGTGCTACCTATACCGGGGCGACTGACCAAAACGAATACCAAGTGCGCACGTACTATAATCAGTTGAAAAAAGATTATGACATGAGCAATAATGTGGACTTCTCCTTCTTGGGCCGTTTCAGCAAAGTGGCACAGACCATGATGGAGCGTATGTATCCGAGCTCCGACTATGACCGTGCGAAATACTACACATGGGTAACGGATGCACAGAACACCATGTTCCTCAACGACCAACATACATTGACCTTCGGCGGTGAATATCGCAAGGTGTACTATGCGGGCACCCGTTTGGGCGGCCAATCCGATTCGAACGGTGTGAAAACGCAGGAAGCCCATACGGTTAACTCCTACTCCGGCTTTGTAGAAGATACTTGGCAGGTAACGGATAAACTCATGCTCCAGCCATCGGTTCGCTATGAGCACAACAGCTCCTTCGGCTCCAATGTGTCGCCGCATATCGGCTTAAATTACAGTATTAAGGACAATCTCCGTTTCAAAGCTAACTACGGTAAAGGTTATAAAGCGCCGACCGTGTCCGAACTCTACATGGATATGTGGCACAGTCCGGGCCCAATCATGGTAAACGTAGTGGGGAACCCGGACTTGCAACCGGAAAAATCCACGAACTTCGACTTCTCCTTGGAAGGCGAACGGGGTAATTCCTTCGGCAAAATTACGTACTACAACAATAAGGTATCCAACTTAATAAACTACAATCAGTGGCGTGATGCGGCTACCGGCGTGTACCATGCGCAATATGTAAACGTAAATAAAGCGCAGATTAACGGTGTAGAATTAACGGTGGGCCATAAATTGAGCGACCGTTTGACCTTAAAAGGCACCTACAACTACATCGATGCGAAAGATAAAACTACCGATACTCGTTTGTTGAATCGTGCCAAATCGATTACGACGGTACAACTCGTATACGATGATCACAAGAAGACCGGCTACAATGCAGTCCTTTGGAATAGCTTCACTCATGACTATGCGTACAATGCGAGCGGTCGCAGCAGCACCAGTTACGATCTCTATTCCTTCAATACATTGAACGCAGCGGTAACGCGTAACTTTAATGAAAACTTCTCGGCCTTTGTAGCAGTAAATAACATCCTTGATAAAGATGTGGAAGACCTCAACATGTACGGCCGCGTATGGCGCGTAGGGGCGGAAATTAAGTTCTAATTAACTTCATAATACTAACCTTGACAGGCTAACTTGAGACAGGTAAAATATAAAAAGAAGAAACAGAAGGACGGTACGAGAGACTGTTCGTTTCACGACAATTTACCTTTTAAGTTAGTCCTGTGAGGCTAGTAAAGGATATGGTAGGCACCTGTATATTGCTATAGGTGTATCACTAAGTCTGCTATAGACCTTTTGCCACAGGCAAAGGGTCTTTTTTTGTTATAACCGGGAATCTCAGTTAAGGAGGCTGACAATGGGAGAAGTAAGTTTGAAAGGCAAGCATTTGCTGGGTTTACAGCATGCTACAAAGGAAGAAATTGAACTTATATTACGCGTAGCCAAGAAAATGAAGAAAATCGTCTTATCGGATGATAAGAAGTATCCTTTGTTAAAAGGCAAATCCATCATCAACTTATTCATGGAAAACAGTACGCGCACGCGCAGTTCCTTCGAATTAGCCGGGAAATATTTGGGCGCCGACGTTATTAACATCACGAAGAGCGGCAGCTCCATGGCTAAAGGTGAAAGTTTCCGCGATACTTTGCTTACCGTATCATACATGGGTACCGATGCCATCGTAATGCGTCACAGTGCGGAAGGGTCTCCGTTATACGCCACTAAAGTGGTTGATCCGATTATCATCAACGCCGGTGACGGAGCACATGAACATCCGACCCAGGCTTTACTCGATATGTACTCCATTATCGAACGCAAAGGCACTTTGGAAGGTAAAAAAATCGTTATTGCCGGCGATATCATGCACAGCCGTGTAGCGCGCAGCGATATTTACGGTTTTACCAAAATGGGTGCCGACGTTCACTTGGTTGGTCCGCGTACGTTACTGTATCCGGAACTTGCCAAAATGGGCGTAACCATTCACCACGATGTGCGTGAAGCGGTGAAAGACGCCGACGTAATCAACGTATTACGCATTCAGTTAGAACGTATTAACTCTGCTTTATATCCGACGAATCGTGAATATGCACGCATCTTCGGTATCAATAAAAATGTGTTGGCCTTGACCAAAGACGATGTGATGGTTATGCATCCGGGTCCTATGAATCGTGGTCTTGAAATTGCTCACGATGTGGCTTACAGCGATGAATCGGCCATTCAGGAACAGGTACGCAACGGCGTAGCGGTACGTATGGCTGTATTATACTTGACGATTGTAGGAGGTGACGGCAGTGAACTTGCTGATTAAGGGTGGAACCATTGTAAATCCGAAAAAACAACAACATGAAGTAGCCGATATTTTGGTGAAAGACGGCAAGATTGCCGAAATTGGTCAGAATTTAAGCGCTGACGGCGCCGAAGTATATGATGCAACGGGCCTTGTCGTAACACCGGGCCTCATCGATATGCATACCATTTGCGTGAACCTGGTCAGGAAGCGAAAGAAGACTTCCACAGCGGTACTCAGGCAGCGGCTGCCGGCGGTTTTACCCGCATCGCCACCATGGCTAACACCAAACCGGTCGTAGACAATGCGGCGTTGGTGCGCGGTTTGCAAAAACAGGCTGAATTAACAGGCCTTGTAAAAGTGGAATTCATCGGTGCCGTAAGTAAAAACCTTGAAGCAAAGAACTTGCCGAAATGGGCGACATGGCGGAAGCCGGTGTGGTGGGCTTCTCCGATGACGGTCACTATGTGGAAAGCGCCGCTTTCATGCGCCGCGCTTTGGAATACTCCAGCATGTTCAACAAACCGGTTATCGACCATGCCGAAGAAGTGAGTCTCACCCATGAAGGTCATATGCACGAAGGTTTCGTAGCCTATGAAATGGGCGTTAAAGGTCGTCCGGCCGTAGCGGAAGACATGGCCGTAGCTCGACGACTTGCTCCTCGCTCAGATGACCGGCGGTCACTATCCATATCGCTCACGTAAGCAGTAAAGATACGGTAGACCAAATCCGTGCGGCTAAAGCGAAGGGCATTAAGGTAACTTGTGAAGTAACGGCTCAGCATTTATCCTTCACCGATGAATACTTGCGTGAATATAATCCGGCTTTCAAAATGGCACCGCCGATTCGTTCCGAAGAACATCGTCAGGCCCTTTTGGAAGGCGTTAAAGACGGCACCATCGATGCCATTATTACCGACCATGCGCCGCATGCGGAAGAAGAAAAAGACGTGGAATTCTGCTGTGCACCGAACGGCTTCAGCGGCCTTGAAACATCCTTGGCAGCCGTTTTGACACATACGTATAAAACCGGCATTTTGACTTTGGATGAAATCGTAAATCTCATGAGTGTTCGTCCGGCCGAAATCATGGGCGTTGATGCGGGCGTTTTAGAAGTGGGCAAAACCGCCGATATCACCGTTTTCAGCACCGACGAAGAGTGGACGGTAGACCGCAATTTATTCTATACTAAAGGTAAGACGAGTCCGTTTGACGGCATGACCTTAACGGGCAAAGCCAAATTGACGGTTGTAGATGGTAATATTGTGATGAAAGAGGGAGTTGTGACTCAGTGAAAGGCAAATTAGTATTACAAGATGGCTCCGTATACGAAGGTAAGCTCTTAGGGGCTAGACCAATCCTCGGCGAAGTTGTATTTAACACCGGTATGACCGGTTACCAGGAAATTTTGACCGATCCTTCGTACGCCGATCAAATTATCACATTGACCTATCCGCTCATCGGTAACTATGGCGTGTACCGCGACATTGCGCAGGCACCGAAACCATATTGCCGCGGTATGATTGTGGGCGAACTTTGTACCTTCCCAAGCAATTGGCAAAATGAAGGCTTATTTGAAGAATATTTACGGGCGTACGGCGTACCTTGTCTCTATGATGTGGATACCCGTGCCATTACTCGTAACATTCGTAATCACGGCGTTATGAAAGGCGTGATCTGCCCGGTAGACACGCCGCAGGAACGCATTGACGCGTTGTTAAAACAGGATTTACCGACCGACCAGGTTATGCAGGTAACCACCAAGTGGCAAGGTTTTCGCGGCAGTGAAAACGCCGAATACCATGTGGCCGTTTATGACTTCGGGGTTAAAGAAAATATCTTGAAATCCCTCGAAGCGAGCGGTTGCCGCTTGTCCATTTTCCCGGCTGACACCAAGGCGGAAGACGTATTGGCCGTAAATCCGGACGGCATTTTCTTATCCAACGGACCGGGGGACCCTTCGGACCTCGCTACGCCGTTGAAGAAATTAAAAAATTACTCGGCAAAAAACCGATTTTCGGTATTTGCATGGGTCACCAAGTATTGTCCTTAGCGTTTGGCGGCTCCACGTATAAATTACGTTTCGGTCACCGCGGGTCCAACCATCCGGTTAAAGACCTTCGCACCGGCCGCGTGTACATTACCTCCCAGAACCACGGCTTTGCGGTAGATGAAAACAGCTTAAAAGACGCTGATATCACGATTACCCATCGCAGTGTAAACGATAACACCGTAGAAGGTATGCGCCACAACAGCTTGCCAATCATGTCGGTACAATATCATCCGGAAGCATCGCCGGGACCGACTGACAATCTGTACTTGTTCGACGAATTCAAAGCAATGATGAAAGAATATAAATAGAAAGGGCTGACCAATGACAATGGAAAATAAGAAAATACTCGTTATCGGATCGGGCCCGATTATTATCGGCCAGGCAGCAGAATTTGACTATGCCGGTACCCAGGCTTGCCGCTCCCTTCGCGAAGAAGGCTATGAAGTAGTGCTGGTAAACTCCAATCCGGCAACCATCATGACGGACCGCGACATTGCGGACCGCGTATACATTGAACCAATCAGTTTGGAATTTGTAACGGAAGTTATCCGCAAAGAACGTCCTTACGGCTTGCTCGCTACTTTGGGCGGCCAGGTAGGCCTCAACATGGCGGTGGAATTATCCGAAGCGGGTATTCTTGAAAAATACGGCGTAAAATTGTTGGGTACAACTTTGGCGGCTATTAAACAGGCGGAAGACCGTGAACTTTTCAAAGAAGCCATGGAACGCATCAACCAACCGGTACCGGAAAGTGATATTTTCAGCGACGTAGATAAAGCCGTTGAATTTGCCAATAAAATCGGTTATCCGATTATTATTCGTCCGGCTTACACCTTAGGCGGCACGGGCGGCGGCATTGCGGCCAATGAAGAAGAAATGTACATGATTGCCCTTCGCGGCATCAAACTCAGCCCGATTCATCAGATTCTCGTTGAACGCTCGGTAGCGGGCTGGAAAGAAGTGGAATATGAAGTTATGCGCGACAGTGCGGACAACTGCATTATCGTATGTAACATGGAAAATATCGACCCGGTAGGGGTTCACACGGGGGACTCCATCGTTGTGGCACCAAGCCAGACGTTGAACGATATTCAGTACCAAATGCTTCGTACCGCATCGGTAGACATCATTCGCTACCTTGAAATCGAAGGGGGCTGTAACGTACAGTACGCCTTGGATCCGTACAGCAACCAGTACTATGTAATCGAAGTAAATCCGCGTGTATCCCGTTCGTCCGCGTTGGCGTCGAAAGCAACGGGCTATCCGATTGCCAAAGTGGCCGCCAAAGTTGCCCTCGGCATGACGTTGGACAGCATCACTAACGCTGTTACGGGGGAAACGAAAGCTTGCTTCGAACCATCCTTGACTATGTGGTAACGAAATTCCCACGTTGGCCGTTTGAAAAATTCAACTTGGCCGATCGTACCTTGGGGACTCAGATGAAGGCCACCGGGGAAGTTATGGCCATTGACCGCACCCTGGAAGGCTCCCTTTTAAAAGCCATCCGTTCTTTGGAAATCGGTCTCGACCATATTGAGCTCAAAAAGATTGCTCACGAAACACCGGAACAGCTCATCGAACGTCTTCGTTTGGTAGATGATGAACGCATTTACGTAGTGGCTCAGGCTCTTCGTGCGGGCATCAGCGTGGAAAAAATCCACTTTATTACGAAAATCGACATGTTCTTCATCAATAAGATTAAGAACATCGTAACCTTAGAAAAGAAATTAGCCTCCGAAGGTATTACGGAAGACAACCTTCGTCAGGCGAAACGCTACAGCATGCCGGACAAAGTGATTGCCCGCTATGCCAATGTAACGGCTGACGACGTATTGGCTAAACGTCAGGACATGAAATTATTCCCAACCTACAAATATGTAGATACCTGTGCGGCCGAATTCGAAGCCCATACGCCATACTACTACAGTGCCTATGCTATGGAAGACGAAGTGGTACCTCGCGGTGAAAACAGCGTTATCGTACTCGGCTCCGGTCCGATTCGTATCGGTCAGGGCGTAGAGTTCGACTACTGCTCCGTTCATTCCTCTTGGGCTCTTCGCAAAGCCGGCAAACAGTCTATCATCATCAATAACAATCCGGAAACAGTAAGTACGGACTTTGATACATCGGACAGCTTGTATTTCGAGCCACTTACCGTGGAAGATGTTATGGAAGTTATCCGCAAAGAAAATCCAATCGGTGTAATCGCTCAGTTCGGTGGTCAGACAGCCATTAACAGTTTATTTCTAGTCTACTGTTGTACCTATGCAGAACTACCTGAAAATACAGCCACCACCTTTTTCGGTCTTTTATATGCTTGGCTTTTTGGCAGGAAGATGGACAGGCACACTACTCATGGTAAAATTCCGTCCACAAGACATGCTCTTGGTATATGCGCTGATTAATGTCTTGCTATGTATTGTTGTGGTTTGTTTTGGCGGTTGGACAGGTCTTTATGCATGCTGGGCATTTCTTTTTTCATGTCTATCATGTATCCATCTCAGTTCTCTGCCTTGACTTTG